>Ga0099826_10000691_pt1 | contig 17601 bp, 14 predicted proteins | sample Mtrugardesep15_FD_76830 | JGI IMG/M metagenome (GOLD analysis project Ga0099826, IMG submission 76830) | Root nodule microbial communities of legume samples collected from California, USA - M. trunc garden sep15 | ecosystem: Host-associated > Plants > Roots > Nodule | place: USA: California... | reverse complement strand
TTATATTTATGTTGTATATTTTAAATAGTTTAAATTGAAACCAAAAAATTGTAAATATATTGTTTAAATATACCTCTTTTGGTAATTATACCTCCAAAAGCAATTTTGATCTCAACTATCCAAACAAAATAAATTATTAAGAATCACTTATGCATAAAGGTATCCAAACACAAATCAATTTACATTCAACTCACTTTTAACCAAAATCAATTTTGTCAGAATCAATTCTAGCCACCATAAAACCAAACACACACTAAGTATGTGTTTCACACCATGTTTTTAGGCTCCAAACGTGGGTTACTTTTGCCAAACACGGTTTTGCTCTTTTCCAAGCTGTTTGGATGAATGAAAAAACAAGTTTGTGAAATGTGGTTTCTGTCTCCAAAACGCAGTTTTTCTGAAACTGAGATTCAGAGCTTCCACGACAGATGAAAATCACGTTTCAACCTTTAATTTCTCAAGTTGCAAGTACTTACCTAATTTTACCCCTAAATTCAAGCCTATAAATTCTCTTTCTCATATTTAAGCTTTCAATTTTCTTTAACTTTTCCCCTATTTTTTCAGATTTTGTGGTTAATACTCATGTAGATGTGTTGGTTGATTCCTTCAACTTTTCCCTATATATGATGTTTATGAGCTCCTTGTGAGAATCATTCCATTGCTCTGCCAAAGCCTGAAGGATAGTTTAGTTATTACACATTCAAAATCAATTTTGATTTAAATTATCCAAACAAAATCAACCCACAAGAATCACTTCTAATAAAGTGTATCCAAACATAAATCAATTCACATTCAACTCACTTTTAACCAAAATCAATTTTCTCAAACTCAATTTTATCAAAATCAATTCTCCCCGCCGCATGCCAAACACATATTAAGTTATTCAAATAAAATGATATTATTAGGGTAGCTATCCCATGTGACTACATAGCATCGCCCCTGCGCTTAAGGGATATCGATTCAAATAAATGATAAATTTGTTTCACGGATTTATACTGTATATATAAAGTTTTTGCTTTATGTATCCATTTAATCAGAAATTACTACATAAATATTTGTGAACATCATATAATGCCAATTTTGTTTTTGAGTTTAAAAAATATTCATTCCTTCAAATTAACATAATATAATAATATATTAAAAACCATACAAGTTATAAATTCAATAGTTTAAACCAAAAAACGACAAAATAACTAGAATGATGTTGCAATATCAAAGTGGAAGAAATATACGTGTAACATTAAGGGTCAAATCATTGATTCAATATAGCTTTTGAGAATGCTTGAAGTTATTAAAGTGAGAAGAAATATGTTTTTTTTTAACAATATGTGAGAAGAAGTATGTTGTAATGTCTCGACTTATTTCATTGAAGAATAAGTATTTATACAATTCATTACATGAAACTAACTAATCTGATATCTGTAAAAAAAAAGAAAAAACTAAACTATGATCTCTAACTATTGAATATGATAGAATAATTAAGTATTTTTTTTGTTGATGTGGAAGTTCAACGTTGTATTCAACGACCGTTTAACAGAGTTGGATGAAAAAAAGGCAACGTTGCAAAAACCTCACTGTTTAACATTATGTAATAGAATATTATTCTTATCTAGGTTTTCATCATTTGTTACATAATCTTCTAAATACGTTGGTCTTCTTAGTGCCACCATTATTGTTAATTTCTTCCCTGCTTTCATTAGCTTCACTTTCTTTACTTCCACCACCACTTTGATCAATCAAGTCCACCTTTTGTTTATTAGTCTGATGAAGTTTAAGATGATAAATTCCCAGCTCTAATTTGTAGCATATGAAAACAGCAAATACTAAGCTTTGGAACTATGTATCAGAAACAAGTACTCAAGTCAAGTGTCTAAAAGCAATTCAACTGCTGGAAAGCTGTGCAAGGTATTCATCCGTGTAGATACAAATACAATATTGATGTCTTTTCTTCTCAGTCAAACTATGTGGAGTGATATTTGTAGTAGAGACGTGCATGACCATTTTGTGTTTAACAAAATAGAATGGAGCCATCACTAAGTAGATACAAATGTAATATTGATGTCTCATTCTCTTGTCAGTTAAACTGAGTGGGGATTGATATTTGTATTAAAGACGAGAATGATCATTTTGCATTTGTCAAAATAGAATGTTAGAGAAGCTACCGACCTTTTTCGAGCTATGACATGAGTTTTCGATTTGCCACTTGATTTGGTGGATTTTGAGATGGTTTTCAAAAGAGTTCTCTTCATTGCAACAAAATTTGCATCACCTAATTTGGCAATATAAGTAGTAATTGTAGATTTTAATTTTCTACGTATTTTAAAAATTCTCATGTTGAATTTGTTAGGAGACAGACAAATGAGTCCGCGCACATTCTTGCACAGGTAGTCACGTCCTTAGTTTTCCAATTATTGATTAATATTCTGACATGTATCCAACATAAATGAAATGCTATAGGCTTTTTATAGTAAATAAAAACAGCAATATAAAATGTTGTTACCACTCACCAATATTGGAATCATATTTACTATGTCTACATAAAATCAATGATTGGCGTGCACATATATCAGAATCCAAACAGATTAATCAATGAACGTATAAAACCAAACAGACAAATGCTTAAAGGATGAAAACTACAGCACCACATTCTTTGATACCTTCTTTTAAACATAAGATAAAATGAATTCTTATGAGAACTCCATTTTTTTTTGTGTGACATATATGAGAACTCCATTTATAAAGAATGAATTGACATCATTCAGCAGAGAACCAACATGAGTATTCATTCAATATTAAACACGTATATCAAAAAATATGTTACACCATTTTTTCTCATATTTATAAGTTATCTTAGTTTCCTTAGTGGCAAGGCATTTCCAAAGAGCTCTTCTACTTCCTTAGCTTCCAATTTGAGACTGTCCAGTATCTCCATTTCTTCTTTAGATAACCCTCTTAAGAAATTTTCCTCATCTTCTTGAAACACTTTAAACCCTTCTGCCAGCCTTTGTAACAAGGTCATTTCTGTTTTACCAACCTTCTCCACCTCTTTCTCCACCTCTTCTTCTAACTCTTCAACTTCCCTCACAATGGTTTTCTCTCCTTCCTCTACCTTTTTCTCCAGCCTTTCCACAATGGAAGGCTCTGGTCCACATGTGTTATCTGTTCTGATGAACTTGCTAAAGTCTCTTCCTACACTCTTTGCCGCTCTATCAAGTTCAGGAATAATAGATTCAGGTAAAACTGCACTCCTTGTGTACACAACGGCACCACCATAGCCATCCCATGCATCGTTTCTGCCTCGGTAGTATATAAATATATAGTCATCTGGTTTATTCTCGATTTGAGATGACACGACATACCTGCAGATCACTGATTATAAATCCTCTATATGGCCAAAGAAGACTTCAACAAATACAAAGGCACCTTTCAGGTTTAGCTAAAAGGGTTGCCTAAAGGTAACAGAAAATCATGAATTCTCATATACTGGAATCCTGAAAATGTGTAACCAAGATGCTAGAGAACTGTTTTAAGGTATGCATATGGGCTTGTTTGGATTAAGACTTATTTGAGCATTTACTGATTTAAGCATATGCGAGACTGTTTGGGAGAGCTTATAGAAACAACTTATGCCATGTCCATAAGCTGTTATCAGCTTATTTCCATAAGCTTTCCCGAATAGCTTGTGAAAAAAAATTATAGCTTATATTAAAACAATTTGACTTTATTTTATCTTTTATTATAGAAATAGGTTATACAAAAACGATTACGCTATAAGTGCTTAAAAGATGCTGAAAAAAACATGTTGTCAATTGTAATGTCCTTAAGTTGGAAGAGACATTTACTTGCTTCAAGCAATAGAGTTCCATTTTAAATAGCAAAATGCTAGGTACATATGCTTCATGTGGATATATCATATAATTGCCATTATACCTATACATGTTTAGGTTAGTAAAAAATGAAAAAGAGAGCTTCTGAGCAAGGAATTACCAGTCATCTTGATAGTTAAGGTACTCATTATCATGATTATAGAGGATTCCTGGATTTGAAGGATCTTGATCAAATTTCTGCACGGCTGACCGTGTAAGAAATCCACCATCTGGAGTTGGTATCCTCCATGTTATATTACCAACAAGTTTATTTGATTCTGTGTGAAATTCATGTAATTGGCAGTCAAAGGCATCGAATGTAGGATTTAAGCCACTAGTGATGAACCACTTGCCACTAAAATCTGCAATATTAAAGCTCTTCACAAGGACATCCGGGTTTGGAACAGGAAATTCTCCCACATCAGATTTCTTAGGTACACATTTCTTCCTCGATACAGCGCACTCATTGAATTCATCAACCACTTTGTTTTCAAACACGTCCCCACATTTAATCTATAAAATTACGATTAAAAAAATAAGATTTCATGAGCAAAGAGTTCAGGTTCTTTTGGTAATTGGTGTACAATGAAATATGAATTGTAAAGGCATGAAGTTGATGTAAAGTAGAGGACTAACTTGGCATTCAGTCTCATCCGGTCTATTGTTGCAAGTTTGGAGACAAGCAATGTTGGCAGCACATGATGGGTTTGCAAGACACTTAGCCAATTCTACCCTGCGTAAAAGTGGAAGGCCTATTATATTACTTTCTGTTATTATGGTTTTGAGGTAATGTATTACAGTATTAGTATGTGTACGGTTCTGAGGCGACAAAAATTAATTCTGCAGCGACTAAACGTAGTTGAATCTAAACCTTATTTTTGTGTGTTTGGTTCGTAGAGGCGTAGAATTGATTTTGATATGTTTGAAGGTTCTCAAGTAAAATTTATTTAACCTAACCTCTAGAGTTAATTCTAATTTGAAGGTAGAATTTGGAAGTTTTGTTAAAAATCAATTGTAGAGACAAATGCTCAAATTCTAACTTCAAGTTAGAATCAGTTCTAGAGGTTACATGATTTTATTCGAGAACACCCAAACAAATTAAAATCAATTTCACACCTCTGAGATCAATTTTGCCTTCTCCAATGGTGGAATCGAACATACGCTTATTACACCATCTCGGATGCATGTTCTTGTGAGTATGATCTCGTTCTTACACATTATACTATTGGAGGCCGTTGACTTAGATAGAGGCCACATGTAAGAATCATTTCTCCATAAGAAAAGATTCTAACAAATCAATATTTTTGGTAACACTAGTGGAGTTAAAGTTGGAACTCATTGAAAGTGAGTTTAGAACCTAAGTTGGGTTCTATCATTGAAGTAAAATTTAATAGTGCTTCTTATATCATACGTTGCAAATTTGCAATCAAAGTCCACTAAAAGAGGGTTAAGAACTCAATTCTAGAATCAAAAGCTACAAATTTTAACTTCAAATCAAATCAATTCTAGTCGAAAGCAACCAAACATCTGAGAATCAATTTTGGCCCCTCTAGAAGTGGAACCAAACAAACACTTATTGTTGTATCAATTCAATTCATCCTATATCAATTTTTATCACCGCACCCAAACAAGCAGTTATACCATTGGAGATGTTCTAAGTTATATCTTAATCGGAGGAGTAGCTCAATGGCATAGGCTGGGATACCTAAGGAGTTATATGTAGGCGCGCGGTTTAGAGTTGAATCTCTGCTACTAACATTTGGCAATAAGAAAAGTGGTATAGCAGCATACCTGCATTCCTTGAGCAAACAAGCACAAGTTTTGAGTGCATCAACAGCATCAGCTGATGGAACAATCATCAAAATGGAAACCAATATGGCAGCTACTTCGATTATGCGTGAATTTCTCCAATCTTTAAGAACAACAAGCATCCTATTCACCCCAAATTCTAATACCTATCAATAATAATATTGAAACAAGAGGTTAGTTGAAAATTGGAACAAATTTTACATTTCCCACACAAAGAATGAAATAAGTTAGTTACTTACTTACCCGTGGGAGGTTTGAAAGAGTGGGAGAAGAATCTGGTTTCCCTTTGTGGTGGTGTTGTTGACATTGGCATACCAAACCGCGAGAATTACGATGATGTCTTAAGAAATGGAAGCGTGTAGGTTGTGGTTTTCTAGTTGTAGACAATACTTTGAACACTGCCACAGTACTAGGAGAACATTGCAACCTTGTTGTTGTCGTTGTTCTGTGAAATCTTGTATCATTTTTAATGATAATATTTGAGTTTGCACCCAAAGTTGCCATATACATAATTATTATATATTCAAGTCCTCACATCCAAATGTGACCTGAAAATACAACAAAAGAAGGAAGATCAATATTAGAGAGAAATGCCACCTTACAAATTGGAGGTGACATTAGAAGAAGAAGAAGAAGATGAAGATGAGATAAGAATAAGAGCATGGTGTTTGTGTGTGTGGACTGCAATGCAAACACATTGCCACCACAATTGTACACGTCAACTCTTCCAACTTTCTAGGCACTCTTCTTCTAATTCTTACAAACTCCATTTTTTTTTAAATAATAATATATCCGAATGCGTAAATAATAATAACAATTGTTTTATATAGAAATTTGTTATGTATTTCTTTAGTCAAAATAGGCCATTGACCCTAAAATAGTTTTTCATTGCTTATATTAACTATTTTTATATATAGATTGACATGATAATGAGTAAATACTTATATAGACTCGTATATAGAGAAATTAATATGACAAAATCAACAAAATATTTTAATGCAGACTATTTTGATAAAAAAATACATAATTAATAACTATTTTAAAATTTCAATACACGAAAGGATTATTGTGCCTATTATTTACAAATTCAGAGATCAAAATAATTATTTCCAACTCCTCAAATTTCTTCTTTCATGGCCATTTCATTCACAGTAACTTATATAATAAACTCAACCTTTTTTTCTTCTACTTTTTTTGTTTTTTGTTTTGAAGAGACTCGGGACGAAACTCATGTACATCAAGTGTAAGAATTATGGATTTGAACCCGGTTCAACATATAAAATGTTTATGCAACCTTTTAATATAAGAATTGTATTTAAGAGACAACTTCTTATCTATTTTGAGTGTTGGTTGACATTATTTTTTTATAAAACAAAATTAACACATTCGATTCAACTTAAAAAAAAAAAAACACATTCAATTCAATATCAAAAGGCATTAAGGCAATACAATGTGATAAAAAGTTTAGAGGCTATTACTCCGCTAAGTTTATGAGCAATTCAATTTGTTTTTCGCTCACTAAAATCACACAAAGAATTAGAAAGTTGTAAAATGAACATATGTTTTGTTAAAATTTTGGAAAAGAACATGCCACTAGCATGATGACAGCTAAATTAGATATGTTTATTGGTTGGCAATTTTTATTTCTTGTTGTAATTTTCTTTTGGGTGCAAGTTGTAATTATTTTATTTATTAGACAATGATGTGATAAGGACATAAAAATCAATTTTGTATTTTGTATCGGATGGAAAGAAAGAATTACAACGATAATCATATTTGACGCGTGTTATATTAATTAAATATGAATACTGTTTGAAAAAGAGATTCGAATATTGATTTACAATATTTTGAGAGTCTAATCTCTTCCATCTTATCAAATTCACTTGATAGATAATGAAGTATTCAATGTAAAGTCACATTAACAAATACTCTTAAAAAAACAAAAAATAGAAATTTTGTATTTGAAATGATAATTTTCGAACTTTTATAAAGGTGAATACACCACTTTTTAACACCAAATTTTTATATTTATTTCCTTAACAAGTGCTTAAAGAAAAATACTCATTGGCATTTTCCCTTACTATGTATGTAAATCAAAGTAGATGACGCAAAATTACAAGAAGATTTTGTCAAAGAAATGTGACAAGAAGATAAACATTCTAGAGCATATTTTTAACAATCATTAGTACTAGTGGATGTTCTTTTTGGTGCTGTTGTAACTTTCGTTCATGGATAACTCTTTTGGCGATGATTAGCAATGCATTTTGTTCATTTACTCTCAAAAGTATATGTAACAGTATATTATTTAAATCTGAGGTAATACCTGGATCATAAAACAAACAAAAAAACCAAGCTATATAAAATAGGTTAGGATTCCTTCAAAAGAAAAAAAAATAGGCTAGGATAATATTTGATAAGCAAAATGTTATGGTGTATGTTTGATAGTATGCTGCAGTGTCATTCTGGTTTTATAGAAACTAGCTCTTATAAAATTGCGGCAACTCTCAGTAATTATGTCAAACTCACGGTGAAACCAAACTACACCGTATCTTTATTACATAGGATTATTATTGTGCCAATTGCAATGTTAATTGTAAAACTAAGAATTTGTTTTTTGATTTTTAATAAAACAAATCTTAAAGAGAGTGGCGAAAGAATATGAATAAGTATGTGAAGGTATTTTTCCCTTTCAATCTTATTTGAGGCAATGTTAAATACTAAATATAAACATCTTACTTATGTTCAAGACACTTTTAAAAACTAAATGTGAAATACTCTTCTCAATAGCAGATATGAATATTGATGCACGATGTGTGAGTCTAACCCTTTATGGATTCAATCCATAGCCATTTTATAAACTTTTTTTTAAGAGAAATACCTAAAGTTTTTTTTAAGGAACCTAAAGTTTATACATTATTAAAAAAACTATATATCCTCTCAAAATAAAATAAAAAACTATATATATAAATGTTTTAAGAGTTTGGTGATAATTGCTAGGCATAAAATACAAGCTGTAATATGAGTAGCGTGTGTTGTAATTAGAATATCCATATTCTCATCGTTATTTCCAAAGAAAAATGTGTCTATATCAACTCAATTCAACTTGTCTAATGGAAAAAATTTGGTCACCTTGCCATTATCAATTTCTACGTTGCGCTGCTTCTCTTTTCTTCCTGTAATATACCTATTATGCAAATCAAAGGCCATGGCTCGCCACCTTGTCTTTGTATTTATCATTTTTGCTATTTTTATACACTCTCTATCTTCTGCACCCAATGACACACAAGGTCAACTCAATTTCCTTACTCTCTTTATTTATTTATTTATTACTATTTACTTAATCTTTTATATTATTATTAGTGTTATAATCGTACACAATTAATTATCATTGTGAATTAATTTAATTTATTTTAGTTATATATCACTGTAAAAATCATAATGTGTATGTGTCTGAGGCATCTGCAACGGGTTTCCAAACATAAACTTAACTAGCAACACAAAATATATGGTTAACTGTATTTTTAGCCTTTAAGAACATTTCATTTCTATAGTTTAAATTCTTAATTAAATTTATATTCTTAATCCTTGTTTATGGAGTCTTAGTCTTTTATTTAATTAGTGTGTAAATGTTTTATTTTTATTTTTTTATGATTAAAAATTCAATAGTTTGTCAAAAAAATGATTAAAATTAAATAATTTCAATAGAGATTAATTTTGTAAAAAAAAAACTAATAAATTTATGTATGTACCTTTTGAGTTAGCATTTGGTACATAGAATAAGTTTTCAACTAAGTAATGATATTATGACACAAATTGGGTAATAAATTGTAAGGGTTCTCAAAATTGACGAGCTAACAAATGGATAATTGCAATTTAATTATTGAATGAAATATAAAATTGATAGAAGAGAACCCAATTAGATTTGGTCTTCTTAGTATATAGAAGAGAGAAAGAAAAAGATAAAAGAAGACTAAGCTCTAAGGTTAAGTCATTACTCTACTAGAGAGTATTAAAGGGAGAGATGAGAGACTTCATCAATACTCTTCATATCCATTGTTGCTCACGCTTTTGCTAGTTATGCACAGCTCAAACTTCCTTGATTTTAGGATCACTAGTCACATGTCCCTTTGTCTCAACCAATTATGATATGCCAAGTGTGTTTCTTGGTATGCTATTTTGGATCATAACATAAATTAGATAGTTAACATGATTCAAATATGTGGTTAACATAGTTTAACGGATGATCGATGAATATAACAAGGTGCCGTAAGTCATTAACTATCCTCTTAACACAATTAACCACAATTTTAAGTGTAGATTCGAACAAAAATCGTAGTTAGTGAATATCATGTATAAGAGTAGTTCTAACTTGAGCACAAGTCACAAATCAAATTTATTTGACCACACACTCATAAATGAAAAGAAAATTAAATGATAAAAGAATTAAATGATGTGATTAAATCATTTTTCTTTTAATTTTTTACATTTATGTGTTCGCCAAAATAAATTTGATTTGGGTTGTGCCAAGTAAGAATTGCTCCATACATAAATGTATATTTGAACACATAAAAGTATTGATAACGATTAAAATCATTGTTAATCGTATCTAATAGATGGTTAATGAGTTGTTACATCTTATATATTCATTGACCATTAATTTAACACATTTAAACTGTGTTAACTGTATAGTTTATTTGAAACTTGATGTCAAATTTGTACGTCAAAATAACATATAACTCCTTCGATTTGGTGCAGGTACATGTGTATTGGATTTCAATGCAAACCAAAATGAGTATATGCCATTTGGTGAATGTGGGGGTGCAAAAGAGGATATAACCAAATGGGGCAGTGGCAGTGATGGTTTCCCTACTAGTCTCTGCTGCAGAAATGCTCTGACCATTTTGTCAGATGCCATGGCCTCACAAGTCCGTAACACAAAAGGACAATTGTTCCTTTCTCAAGATCAATGGCAAAGTTGCAACCTATCATTTCATCCACAACCAGGGATGTCACTGTCTTCATGTGGTTTTGATAGCTTTTACTTTGGTAGCTCTCAATGCTCCAATTTAACTTTGCTAGCTGTTCAGGGCTCGCCAAAGTACACAGATGCATTGAACCAATGCAGCCACTTCGACCTTTCGTTTGATGAGTCGTGTGCGGATTGTACAAGTGCAATATTGAATCTGAGAGATAGTTTGTATGAAGGAACGGGGCCGGACAGCAATGATATTGAGAGAGCCATTTGTGGAGTAGCAGCTCTTGTTGCTGTTGCTTTTGAACAACAAAATGATCCTTTCCTTGCTGACAAATTCTTGCGCTGCTTGCCACCTCCAGCAGTACATAAGAAGAGTAAGATTATTATACCAATGTTATAAATCAAACTTAAGGGTGAGAGTCTATGAACTACTGACACAAATAAGGACACCGGACACGACACTAACATGTCTCCACTGGTAATAGTTTGAGAAAAGCGAATAATTGAATATAATATGTGTTAGTAACAGATTGTGAAACGTGCCTGATACTACACACGCCTTCAATCGAATTTGTCGGTGCTTCATAGGTGAAAATAAACTAGGTTAAACTTTGCTAGACTGAACATGACTTACTTTGAAAATGTTAGGCTTCAGTCTGTCCTATTACTCTGCCATAGGCTCATTTTTAAGGTTTGGTCTGACTTTTGGCAAGTACGTTTAACAGTCTATTTCAAGATTTTTTTGACGAAAAACATACACCACTAATAATAGTGTAGACTGTCATAAATAAACTAACAATGAAATTGACATAATTTTGTTTTGTGAACCTAGAATCATCAATGAAGAAACTTGTGTTGGCAATGTTGGTGATGGCTATCTTAGCATTATTGATTATTGCTTTTCTGGTAAAATGTGTATCAAAGAAGAAGCCTGTTAAGAAGCACGTCCAGTTGAAACAGATAGCTACTTGGTCTGGGCTGTACTGGTTCACAAAAACTGAAATTGAAAATGCCATGAATTTTGAAAATGAAAAGATAAACCTTGGACGCGGGAGTGCAGGTGAAGTGTTTAGAGGTGTTTTGCCAAGTGGTCAAGTTGTAGCCATCAAGCATTTGACAAAGAGTAACACCTCTAGTTCTGATTCTTTCACTCGAGAACTTGCTGGTCTTTCTAGACTTCGCCATCCAAACCTTGTTTGCTTGTTTGGTTGTTGCATGGAAGATGGTGAAAGATATCTCGTCTACGAGTTCTGTGCCAATGGAAATCTTGCTCAACATCTCTTGAGTAATGCTCTCTACTCTTCACCACCCTTGATCAATCATTCATTATATTCCAATGTTAATGATGATTTTATTTGTGTGTGACTATGTTCAGGAAGAGACAGCCATTTGACATGGGAAGCAAGAGTGAAGATTTTGAGAGAATGTTCATTTGCACTCAAGTATCTCCATCATCATATAGAGGGTTGTGTTGTCCATAGAGATATCAAGGTAAGTGTGATAAAGTTAATCTGGATTGGATTCTGCACTTAATTGGGAATGATTAGAAAATGTTTTCTTGATGCTTTGTATTGATTTTATTGTTTAGCTTACGAACATTCTTTTGACTGAGAAATACGAAGCCAAACTGTCGGATTTTGGATTATCAAGGATGATGGGGATGGAAGAGAGCAAAGTTTTTACTGATGTTAGAGGAACTATAGGTTACATGGATCCAGAGTACATGAGTAATGCCAAGTTAACATGTGCCAGTGATGTATATAGTTTTGGAATTGTTGCTTTGCAAATTCTGTCAGGACAGAAAGTCATAGAATTGGATCTTGATGCTAGAGATCAGCTCACCAGAAAAGTACTACAATTCATTCATTTACATTACATTAAATCACAGTCGATTATTTTGTATATAATTCAACTCAAGTATATATGCAACATTAATTTTTGTAGGCAAGAGATGTGAGTATGGGAAAGCGTCCATTGTCGGATTTTGTAGACTCGCGACTAAAGGGACAAGTTGATAAGGAGGATTTTGGAGCTATTTTACAGATTGCAGTACTTTGTGTTGCCAAATCAAGCACGGGTCGCCCACCAATTGAGGTTGTTTTTGACGAATTGGACAAAGTCTATAGGGACATTGAGGCGCGCAAGGTACTACTACTAATAATAATTTGTACAAGCACATTAATTAGTGCTTATTGTAGTTTTGAATTTACCAAGCTGACAGCAGTTTTCTGTTTATGCAGAAGACAACCCCAACACCATCGACAACAACATCAACATCAACATCAACATCTAGCTCTAACTGAGTCCTCGGCGAAGTGGTCATATATATGTGTACGAGTAACATTGAAGAAGTGGAACTGGAAATTTGAAGATGAATATGCACATTACAGTACATATTATTTTTCAGCATACAACTATCATAACTGTATTAAAAAAGTGTGACATGGTTCCCTTGTCTTTCGCTCGCTCGCAGATCTTAAGGTGTACCTAGAAAATGTGTTGGGCCCCATAGAAAACCATACAACAGAAAAAGAAACAAATGTTTTTGCAGTCATTCAGATCTTCGATTCAGAAGCGTGTTATAGACTTGAAGCAATGGAAATTTGAATCGTAGCTACTGTCTTTGTTTTATTTAATTATATATATGTATATAGCTGAGTTCAGATTTCACAATAATATTATGATATACAATTAGATTGAACTGAATAGTGAATAACCTGTTTGATTGTCCTAATGTATAGATCTCTACCCATCTCCTGGTACATGGATATGCATGTTCATAAGAAACTCTTGTATTACTTGAGCCAATGATCTTGCATTAGCCTTCTTCCTAGTGATGCTGCTAAACAAACTTATCATATTGGATAAAATAAACCGATAAGAATATCTATCATAACTACTCAAACAAATTTTCAATGGCTTGTTGTATATCTATCCAACTAGTTGAATTGCTAGAATAAAATAGCTAATTGAGTTTCTGATCAATAGGACAATATATAAGATTTGTTTCCTGTATGATAATTTTATGTAATTGTGACAACAGTAATAAGAAATAACATTAGAATTGCCATAATAGTTTATATAATACAAACAAGGGTCACTGTTTTCAATAATTTCAACAATCCCCTATGGAAATTCACGGTTATCTTCACATTTGTTTTTGAACTAAAGGTAAATACATGAATTTAGCCGAAGTCTACTAAACAAAACAGAGTGTATATATATGTGCGGGTGGTCGAGTTTCAAGTTTTTAAATTTTCAGGATATATACGGATATGTTATACTTGTCTCACTCAACCAAACTGATTGATGTATAAACAAGACTTTGACAGAAATATACAAAGATGTGTCAAAGTGCGGCGTGCTTATATGAATGCATGTTCAATTGCAAGCTATCGTGAATGAACACTTCCCTCATCTGATTTTCTGCTGCTGGAATGTTGGAAATGGTGAAAGCTTCCCTCCTCAGATTCCCCGCCATCACTGCTCACTAGGCCAAAGGAATAACCATTTCCATCATTTGATGGCCTACTGTCACCGTGCTTGAGAAGAACACCTCCATCATGTGACTCCTCGTCGCTGCTGCTATGAGATGATTGACTTACAACTCTTGTAGTAGATTTTTTACTGCTTTTTTGGCTTAAATCCTTTGTTACCGAAGATTTCTTACTGCTCTTCTGGCTTAAATCTCTTGCAGCAGATTTTTTGCTGCTTTTCTGAGTTAAACTTCCATCCACATCATGCTTTCTCCTACTGCTTTTGTTATCATTTTCTGAATCTGAACTGGAGTTGTTTCTTCGGCCAGAAGAAACGGTCCCCTTCCTTGATTTGGTGCTGCTTTTGCGGCTTGACTTGGAGTAGAACTCCTTTGTTTCTTTAGCATCTTGTGGACTATAATCATGTTGGTTTTCATTATCATAATAATCACATTCAGCATCCGAGGCATCATCATATTCGTGGTGTTTTGCGCTAGCTGCTGTAATAGACTTATCATTTTCGCTCTCACTTTCATCGGTAGTGGCAACACTCTTTTGGGAGGTAGAATTGGGAGGTGGAAGAGGTGCAGGAACAGGTTCTGGAGGAGGAGAAGTGGAAAGAAAACTCAGAGCAGTTACAACATCACTCATCAAAGGACGCGCTGCTGATTCCTCTTGTAAGCACATGGCTGCAATTGCAACAACTTGATTCAGATCCTTTTCTGGATAATTTTTCTTCAGATTTGGATCTGCCATATCTCCATATCTTTTAGGATCTCTAAATATTGGTTGTGCCTGCTCAGAAGTTGCAAGTATAAAATTATCAAAACTGATACAAGAGAATCAAAGATATTGCTTAAAATATTAGTTTATATCATATTGGAGAAATTGCACTTAGGAAAGCTCTCAAAATGTGCAAAACAATTTTTACACTCTCTATTCTCTGATTAAGGGCAAATCATTCGGGAAACACAAGTCAGAATCCTGGTTGAATCAATAATTAGCCAGAGTTTACTTATCTTCCGACTAAACTCTAGATTACTTATCGGAGAGTTAAGACAAAAAAAAGCCATAATCATCTCATATTGTACTTTATTTTATATAGGACAAAAAATAATGTTGAAAAGAGATTGCTATAGTTTGTGTACCCATGAAACTAGATTTTGCTCGTCGTGCGATCTTGTGGTGTCAACAGCTCGTCTTCCGGTAATGAGCTCTAGCAAGACAACTCCAAAACTGTACACATCTGATTTCAAGGTGAGGTTACCTGTTCTTACATACTCAGGGGCACTATAACCATAAGTACCCATGACTCTTGTGGGCACAATGTTAGCCTTATCTTTACCAGCAAGTTTGGCAAGTCCGTAATCAGACAGTTTTGCATTAAGATCTTTATCAAGCAAAATGTTTGACGATTTCAAGTCCCTATATATAATTGAGGGATTTGCCTTGTCATGCAAGTACCACAATCCTTTTGCAGTACTAGATGCTATTTTCATTCTGCTATACCAATCTAATGGATCTTGATCAGGTTTTCGCTCTGCGCCAAAACCAAATAAATGTGCTCTATTTTAGTTTTACATAACTAAATTTGCAAAAGATTATGTCTTGTAAACATTCATTTTGGTCCTTGAATGTGTCAAACGTTGTTACCATAGTCTTTGAATGTATCAAAGACGACTAACATAGCAACTACTAACATTTGCCATTAAAAAAAATATCGAACATGTTTTCTTTTAGTTAGTTTAATGTCCGCTTTTGTAATTTCAATACAGTTAGGAGAAACAACGCCTCATACATTTAAGGACCAAAAGTCCAGAATGACGATTTTACTGGACATTGTCATGCACATAGAAATATATGCATAACTAAAAAATTGAAGAATAAAGAAAGAAAGAAAGAAAGAAAGAAAGGGTTAGTTACCAAGAAGACAACTTTCTAGAGAGCCCCCTGACATGAATTCATAGACCAAAAGACGTTGATCGCCATCAGCACAATAACCGGTGAGTTTGACAAGATTTTCATGGTTTAAGAGACTCAACATCAAAACCTCAACCAGAAATTCTTTACTTCCTTGAATCCCATTTCGATCAAGTTGCTTCACTGCTACCACCTAGAGAGAGGAGAAAAAACACACATTCAAACACATGTAATAAAAGTGTAAAAACAATATTAAAAGAAGTATTTGTTTATGTACTAATTAAGAACTCAATTGATATTATTATATTATGACCTGTCCTGTTGCAGGAATTGTTCCTTTGTAAACTCTACCAAAACCACCTTCACCCATCAAACATTCTTGACGAAAATTCTTTGTTGCGATTGCTAACTCGCGAAATGTGAAATTTTGTGCTTGAATAGTTGATGTGTCAACTTGGTTTGGATCCTCAGCTGGCTTTGGTTTCTTGATATCTGCATGTCACATTTGGAGAGACAAAGTCAATAACAAAATCGCTTAAAACAATTTGATTAAATCTATCAAATGCTTAATCCATTGATTATATGAAGAATATAAAATACCAAATAACATAACTAACTTTTTATTTATTTATAACTTTTTTGAAACATTGTGATAATTTAATTACCTGGTGTTCTTGTTATAAGGTTGTTATTTTCTTGAGGCGGTGCAACCCCTTGTTCCCTCCTGCTATTGCTTTTCTTACTCTTTTGAGAGGTAAAACAAGGAAAGCAATTCATTCTTCTTCTAAGGATCTAGAAAACGTTCAAAAAAGATTATTGGTGTGTTTATGTTGAAAAAAATATTTTCATTCAAGAACAATGAGAACAAAAAAAGTTATATGAAAAAAAGATAAAAAAAGAAAAAAGAAAATCTCTCTATACTCTTTGGATAATAAAAAAGAAAAAGAGTGAAGGGAGGTTCCCTCAAAAGAGGTTGAAGGAACCCGCAATGCAAGAGAGGGAAGCAGAGGCTATAAAAATGGAAGGAGAATGATCAAGAACAAAAGGTGAAAGGAAGAGGAAGCCATGCATGTAATGATGATGGTAATGCAAAAAAAATGTTGAGGTTGTATCGGAGAGAAAAGGGGGAGAATATGGATGGACATTATTATGAGGTACGTGCATGTCCTTTTACATACATGGATTCCGACATTTGTGGATTTTAGACATATATATCTTGTTGTTTTTTTGGGTTTAAATATGTTGCATATTATAATGTTTTATCATTATTTGTGTTCCATTCTAGGATGGATCCAACGTTTACTTTGTTTTCTTTTGGTTAATTACGGTTATATTTTGACTTATATACTTTTCTTTCAATAAACCAACTTTGGAGTAAGCAACTTACAACTAACATCATCAATTTACATATATAATATAGTCGATAGATAGATTATACTTGTGGTGTTCAGTTTAAATTTAAGACAACTTAATTAATGCAATTCAGCGGTTGACGATGAAATGGAGACAACTTGTACGTGGTACTGTGGTAGTTGGAAGCTTTTTTTTTTTTTTT
>Ga0099826_10000690_pt1 | contig 17603 bp, 8 predicted proteins | sample Mtrugardesep15_FD_76830 | JGI IMG/M metagenome (GOLD analysis project Ga0099826, IMG submission 76830) | Root nodule microbial communities of legume samples collected from California, USA - M. trunc garden sep15 | ecosystem: Host-associated > Plants > Roots > Nodule | place: USA: California... | reverse complement strand
CAACCCCCCAATTTTAATACATCTTTATGATAATGCTATTACTCGTTGAGAAGAAATAGTCCCTGTGGATACGAATTATTTATTACTTCGATATAAGTTAGTACACTTGCTAACATTTTATCACCTAGCATCAAAAATTTCCTAAAGTAAAAAGCAAATCAATAAGGTCAAAAAGGGTGAGACATACGTTACTCCTTGATGAATTATGGGTGATTTATCCATAATTATAAATAATATTTAATTTTAAAATAAAGTAAATGAAGATCACATGTTGAATAGAGGAAATGACAAAATTTAATGTTCTTAAAATAAAAATAAAAACTTATAGTAAAAAAACCGTATTAATGAACCTACAATTTTCCTTGATGCAGTCTACGTATTCTTTTTCTATGAAGAAGAGTCCACATATTTTTGTTTTTAATGAATTACCGGTGGTGCACTGATGGTGCAAGGTGGTGCATTAATGTTGTTTCTACTGTGATGCGATGCAATAATTGTCGGTGGTGTACTATTACTATAGATGCAATAATGCAGTTCACGTTACTGAATTATCTTAAATTTTAAGGTCGAATATATTTATGGTCCTTATAAATATATCAATTTTTTGTTTTAGTTCCTTTAAAAAAAAATTTCAACTCTTAGTTTCTATACAATTTTTAATCATTATTTTTGGTCTCTATTTTTAAGTTTATTTTTGTAATGTTTTTAAAAAAAAATATTTTTGGGTACAAATGTTTTTAAAAAGTTAAATAATTGAATACAAGCATAATTATTTTACTAATAATCAAATAGTAACCGTCCATGCACTCAACAAACTATTAAAACACTTATCCAAATTTTTACACCATCAGCATTATATATCTCTTAACATTCCTCCAAATATAACCAACAAAATGAAAAAATTTAAAGAGTGATTTTTCAGATTCATCCCACTATTTATAACCACAACTTATCTCACATTCTTTTTCAACTCATTCATACAATTCCACTCAATCTTCAAATGTTTTTGCCCAATCTTATATTGATATCAATTTCATAAAAGATACTTTTTTACACGTTTGATAATGAAATTGCGGGTTATAATTTTTATACAGGAATATTGTCCTATCTATAATCGTTGTGTGTATAAATTTTAGTATTTTTGAGTGATTGTCACGTTTTTCACCAAACTCTTAAATGATATTCTTCAATTTTGTATTATAGTTTTTGTTTCTCTTTCTCACTTTTGACGTATGATGGATTTATTAGTGCTCTTGAAGGGATAAGTGATGTGTTGAAGGGTTTGGAAAATGGGCGTGTTGAATGGTTTGGAGAATTGGATGTCAATAATGCAATCTACAATGAGTGAGACATATAGGATGTTTTCTATTGCAGGGTCACCTAGGTTTGGGGTTTATAGTTTTGATTTTGGATGGGGTAAACCTAAGAAAGTTGATGTAACTTCTATTGACAAAACAAGAGCTTTTTCTCTTTCGAAGAATAGGAATAATGATCATGGGATTGAGTTTGGTTTGGTTTTGAACAAAGGAAGTTTTTGCTCAACTTTTTGTTCAAGAACTTGAATCATTGTAATAGTATAAAAAATAATAAGAAAACAAGTTGTCTATCATATATTACTTTGCCTTCCAAAAAAAAGTCACGCGATTGCAGATTTAAATCATCCAATCTAGATCAAATGATTTACATTTTGGATTCATGTTTTGAGACAGTTTTGTAAGCTTGAAATTGAAATCATTAGAGATCTCTTACTTTAAATTTGTTCAATGTTTTTTAAGTCATCAATCCTCATAGGACAAGATAAATCCTTGAAATTATTATTATAATATAATATGCATTTTATTATGAATTTGATCTCAAATATAAACAATTTTTCTTTTTATATTTATTCTATAATTAATGTATTTATTTACAATAGATAGATACATTAATTATTAAATAAATTTGAAGAAAAACAAATTGTAAAAGAGAGAGTAAAATATATTCACCGTTTCCTTCTAAAAAAAAAAGAAAAATTGTTAGATTGAATGAATTAATGAATGCTAAGCTTTGCTTCATCTACTTGTTTTATCTCAAACTCAATGTTTGTCTCCTTAAATCTCTCGACAGTGTGTCTGCTCTCAGACATGTTGGAGGTCATAGTTTTTTTTTTGTCGTCTTATATCTTATTTTTCTTAGAATAATATCAAGATGCTAAATAATATAGTCTGTGATGTGATAGGTTGAAGTAATTGAAATAAGAGAAATAATATTTGAACAACCATATTTTTATAATTTTTGTGACAATCTTCTCTCTCATACTCACATGGTTCTTCTACTTTCTTTCTTTATTATTTTGATTTTTGTGTCACTATCTAAATTTCATTATAAAATTTGGTTGTCCAAGAAGTTGTCACAAAAAAGGTTGTTCAAATAACATTGCTCTTGAAATAATGTGGTCCGTATTCTTTTTTTATGAAGAAGTGTCCACATCTTTGTCGAGGACTGGTGATGCAAGGTGGTGTACCGGTGTTACTTCTAGATGCAATAATGCAGTCCACGTTGGCTATTTTTTAAAATAGCGGATAGTTGATAAGCTAGCTTATAACTGATAGCTGATGGCTGATAGTTTATGACTGATGACTGATAGCATATAAGCTAATTAAAGTCTTTGGTAAAATTAGCAGTAACTAATTGATAAATGTAAAATGACATAAAAGAATATTCTTAATTCATGATAAACTTTATACCAATTAATATTTTAAATATTTGATAAGTAAATTTTTAACCAAAGATATATTTTCTATATTATTAAATTAATTTTTTGGTATAGTTTTATTTTCAGTTTATTTCATTTCATTCGTAATTTTTTTTTTCATTTTATACTTATAAAAAATAAATTATGCAGTTTATTTAAAAACAAATAAGTTGTCCGTAGACCTGAAGTAGTTGAACATTCCATAAATGGCATAAAAAATTATATTTTTCATAAGTCATACTAATGTTTTGTCAAAAAAAAAAAGTCATACTAATGTAAGCAACTATATTTGTAACCAAAAAAAAATAACGGAAGCAACTAGATAACTTCAGTTCATATAAAATACAGTTATAAGGAACATAAATGCAACCATTGCTTTTGTAAATAAAAAATAAAAAAATGTAACAATTTCTTAATGAAACTAAATAAATCGTACGAGACTCATTGAAGGTGTAGTAATAAATCAATTATAAAGGTTAAATATTAATTTTAATTAGAATAATAAGGGTAAAAATAGAATAAAAGATGATAAGCTATAAGCTATAAGTTTAAACACTACTTGAAATAACGTTTGAAAAATAGCTTATAAGCTCGTGAAATAAGCTATCGTGGTGCAAAACTGTTACCAAACAAAGCTTATTTTGTCAGACGAGCTTATAAGTTATCCGCTATAAGTTATAAGTTTGTTTCTTGGTCTTACCAAACATTGTAACTTTTATATCGAGGCCGGTCAAGGAAAATATTTATGGGTCAAATTTTGGTCACAATCATTTTTGTGAATCATTTTAGGTCAATGGTGGCTCTTTAAGCCTTATGTGTTGCTCTCAAATCAAAAGATAGTTTTTGATAGGTTGTTTTTACATTTTAGAAAAAGAACAAAAATAAAATTAAAAATACCTTATCAAAGGATAGTTTGTGATATAAATTAAGGGGCTTTAGAACAACACCAAGGATCTATATAGCAATTTTTATTTTTATTTTATAGAAACAAACCCAGTGCATTTCATTAGCAGCCATATATTGTGCGCTTTTGGACTTGTGTATTTGTTGTCTCATCAAACTGTTGACATAGCTTCAAATTCCTGCTTTTCCATATATTCCAAATTATAGTACAAGTCAATTAAGAGATGTATAATTTAATCGCATCAATCAATATCATTTTTTTTATCAAGAATCAACATCATTAATTTTAATATCTTTTAATTTTTAAAAATTTCTCATTTGTTTTAAGTGTATCCGATTTGTTTTAAATTTAGAATTGTGTCTATAGAAGAGTTTCTTATTATTGTAACTTTTATATTGAGGTCAGTCACGACTCAAGGAATATGTTTATTGGTCAAATTCTTTTAAAAAAAAGTCCACCAGTCAAACTTTGATCACATTAATTTTTGTGGACCATTTCAGGTCGATGGTGGCTCTTTAAGCCTTATGTGTCACTCAAAATGAGAAAGAAAAAAAACTAAACCAAACCAATAAGAAAAAGAAAAAGAAAACTAAACCAAAACAAGAATATGAAAAATTAAAACCTGCAAATGATCATTTTTGTCTTTGGATGTGTAACGAGTAACCACAACAGTTTCTCCATGTGATGAAATTGTAAAATAATTTTGATTGTGTAGTCCGTTAGTAAAATTAGTCTCCAACTTTAAAATGTCTTCTTTAACGTCGTGGCCTTGAAGCTCTTGAATGGTTTAAAGTGAGGTGGGTTAATACCGTTTTACAATAGAGTGTCAAATCATGGATTATTTTGTAATTTTGCTACATATAGGTATTATTGTGGCTATTTTTTACATATTAATGAACTGAAATGAATATTTGCCCAAACTATTTTTTTTATTACAAGACTAATTAAATAACACAAAACAAAAAAAGAAACAGAACAAAAGAGGCAAAACTACTCTCGAAAAAAATAAGTTCCTGACTCATCATTCCTCAGCAGATTGAGGATGTCGTCCAGAGGTGACTCGTGAATTATCAAACTAAAATCTGAGGAGGCTTCAAGTTTGGCCAAAAAATCTGCACACTCGTTTCATTATCTTAGAGTATGCAAAACAGAGACGTTGCTTTGAGAGACGATGTGTTTAATACCTTGGATTAAAACTGCGTACAAATGATAATTCACAAGGGGGTATTAACGAGGTTGATGCAAAGAAGAGAATGAGAGTAGCAAACAAATTCGTCGATACATAATCTTTCACCTTGATGAGACCATTATAGATTGCAAGAAGCTCGACGAGCAAAATGTGAGAAGACTTTATAACGTGACCTAAGAAGGTGGATAAAAAGAAACCCGTGCTATTTTGGAGGATATAACTCCAAAAATGGTCGTGACTGGAGACCTGAGGCAACTCACACCCACATTAAGATAATGCAAAAATGATTATTAATATTCCACTTAATGTGACGATCAAATGAGACAACATTTTTGTTGGACGAGGAGCTAGACTTGATGATTTCCACCGTGTTGTTAATATTGAAACATAGGCGGTTTTAACGGAATTTTGCTCTTTACCCATACGGTTTTGCTCATTCCTAAAGTAAATGTCCATATTGCCCCTGCATGAGTTAACATGCGCTGCGTGAGTTAAGTCACGCTACGTTCTGTTATTAGCGAATGTAATTTAATGTAACTTTCATTTGAATTTATTCATTACGCAGTTTTTATTCAAATTCACACTAAGTTTAATTAGTATTTATTTAATCGAATTTACGCTGAGTTTATTTGTTCACTTAGGCCAAGGCTAACACTAGCTTGAGTTAACTCACGCAAGGCTAACACTAGCGTAACTTAACTCACGCCAAGGTTAACACTAGCGAGACTTAACTCGCGCTAGGTTGGCTGGTGGTTTAAGTTCAAGAACACGTTTTTTTGAAGTTGGTCAGTTATTCCACCTTTAATTTAACTCATTTCTACTCGTTTTTTTCTACTTTTTTGACTGCATTTAGTACTAAAAAAACCTATGGTACCCATTTCTCACTATAAATACCCCTCTAAAACTCACTATTTCCTCACACCATGCATTCTCTTCTCCCCCTCACTCTTTCACCTTAATAGTTTTAGTTTTTTTTTTAGCTTTTTTGGGGCCAACTTAGTGGTAAAAAGGGGTCAAGGGAGGGGGTAAAATAGGGCAACCTACTTGGGGCACAAAGAAGTCAACTCTTGGGGTAAAAGTAAATCTGCTTTTTTTTACCCCAAAAACTTTTTACCGTGGGTAAAATTTTTTTTCTTGGGGTATAAAAAGAACCACATTTACATTTACCCTGAAGGGATGATGTCTTTTTGTCCCAAGAAGGCTGCTCTCTTTTACCACCGACCTTAATCCTCTGTTACCCCAAAGTTGGTCTATTTTTACCTCAAAGAAACATATTTATTTTATTCCAATAAAATGTATCAAATTATGTATTATGTAATTGTATCAAAGTATTAATAAAATGAGGTGTTATTATGTAATTTTTGAGAATTTATATTACCATTTATATTATTATGATTAATATTATTTATATTACCATTTGAATAATTATTTATATTATCATTTAAATAAATTCGAAAAAATTGCATATTTTGTAATGTGGGTTAACTCACGCTTCAGTATTTGTAAATTAACACTAGCATAAGTTAACTCACATAAATCATATACTAATGCGACATAAGTCACATAAGTGTATTTTAATCATTTGCTTTGAGAATGAGTAAAACAGTTTGGGTAAAGAGCAAAATTCGTTGTAAGGACCATGTTTAGTTGTTCAAGCACAACAAATTCATGATCCCCCAAGCCCAAACTGTAGCCGAAAAGAGGATTGGTTGAGAACCCATAGAGCCATCCTTGAGCAAATCTTGCACCGTCGAGATGGAGGAAAATTCTAGCCTTGTGAATCCAAATAAAAAACCACCCAAAATATACATTTTTGTTATTTTTAAGGGAAAAAACCCAAAATAATTCATCTCATTTCATTAGATAATAAGTAATGAATTTGTCTAACATGTGCAATATTGCACATGTTAAAACAACCACAAGTGGAAATTTTTTTATTGAAAAACAACAATTATTTATTAAAAAAAGACTTACTTCATTCGTCTCAAAATAATTGTCTCTTTGATATTTTTTTTCTCAAAATAATTGTCATTTTAGAATACTAACGCAATATTTATTTATTTTTTTCCACTATTATACCCTTGTTTATTGATTTTCATCCAATTTAACTAAAACACTAAATACAATTAATAAGGGTATTTTAGTAAATGATCCTAATTTTAACATTAAAATCAACACTTTAAAAATCATGCACAAACCTTAAACGCTTATTATTTTGAGACGAAGTATTTAATATTAAATACATAAGTTTCAATGAAAATTTATTTTTCAAAACCTTTTAACATAAGCAAATTTGCATACTATAGAAAAATCCATAAGTAATTAATGCAGTGCGATACATTAATAAATTAGATAATAAGTCATCAATAATACAAGACGATACATCTATAAATAATTGGAATCTAACTTCTAATAGAGCTGTCTATGCTAATAATAAGTCTCTCATTAGTTTGCCTCCGACTAAACTCCAGTACGAATACTAATTAAATTGATTTTTTTAAAGTAATATAGTAATTAAAAATTTCAACTTGTAACAATAACATGAATACTAATTAAATTGATATTTGAGTAAATGGTCACTTTAGTCCCTGACTCTGCACATCGCTGTCACAAAAGTCTCTGACTCATAATTAAATACAAATTTGCCCCTAAATGTGCATAGTGAGTTAACTGATGGCGTGGCAAAAAATTTATGCTGACAAGGAGTATGAGGTGTCACATGGACTAAAATGAAAGTAAAAAATAGTCACTTTGGTCCCTGAACCGAAAATATTATCCCCAAACTTGTCCCAACGAAGTGTTGCTCTTCGTCAAGAGTTAGATCATCTTCCTTAATGAAGTTGTTTTGTGGTTGCGAGAGACTTGATGTTGAGTCCCTGATTGTGCATACTTACTATCAGTTAGGTCCCTGACAGTAAACACTTATTGTCACTAAGGTCTCTAACAGTAAACACTTACAGACACAAAGTAAGCCTACTTTATATCAATCTATCAGTTCTAACAATATGCAAAATTGTTTCAGACTTTCAGATATACTTATGAATCATATTTTCTCAAATTATGTATTTGTAATATTGAATTCCTTTATGGTTTCTTCTTTTTAATCTCAGTCTTAACTTCAAATTATACTATTTCATTTTTAAGAAATATTATTAGCTTCAAGAATATATATTCAACTAAATTTCAATCGATTATTTACAAATATTGTCCTAGTATAGTTATATGAACATATGCATATATGTAGTATGATTGTAGAAGAGAAACTTAAGCCACTTGATTCAGTATTTGTTTTTATATTAACTATTATAATAATCATTGATATAACGTCAAACCTATTATGTGAATTGTTAAATAATATTTAGCGTTTGTTGTCATATTTTTAGGCATGTTGTGTGTTCATGGAATAGTAGTCATTGCATGGAAGCATGATAAATGTTGTAGGCGTGGAATAGCAACCATTGCTTGGAAGCATGACAAATATTGTGTGGCTGTAAGTGTTTATTGTCAGGACCTTAGTGACGGTAAGTATCTACTATTAGGGATCCAACTGATAGTAAGTATGCGCGATCAGAGATCTAACATCAAGTCTCCCGCAACCACTAAACAACTTCATTGAGGACGATGACCAAGTTCTTGAAGAAGAGCAACACTTCGTTGGGACGAGTTTGATGATATTGATTTTTGATTCAGGGATATTGATTTTCAGATATATTAATTTTTGGTTCAGGGACCAAAGTGACCATTTTTTACTTTCACTTTAGTTTGTGTGACACCTCATACTCTTTGTTAGCATAAAACCTTTGTTACGTCATCGGTTAACAAAATTATTTAACGTCAGAGATTAAAGTGTTAACCGAAGTGCACATTCAAAGATTGTTTTGTATTTAATAGAGACCTTTGCAACAACGAGATGCATAGTCGAGACCAAAATAACCATTTACTTTTGATATTCTTTCTTCAAATAATTTAGTGATTAAAAATTCCAAATTGTAACAATAAACTAGTACTTTTGTCAATAAAAAAAAGTTAAATTGTATTTTTCGTCCCTTAACTATTTAAACAGTATCGTTTTGATCCCTTAATTAAAATTCGATTTATTTTGGTCCCTTAACTTTCTCCCCGTTACACATTTTAGTAATTTCAGTTAGTTTTAATTCAAAAACGTTGTGGTTTTTTCATCTTTTTCTCATCTTTTTCATCTTCATATCATCTCCATCAATCTTCAACAACAAAAATCTCAGAAAAAATCCAGGAAAAAATAAAGAAACCCTAACGTTTTTGAATTAAAACTAACGAAAATGACAAAAATATGGAACAGAGATAAAGTTAAAAAACTAAAATAAATCGAATTTTAATTAAGGAACCAAAACGATATTATCTAAACATAGAGAAAAAAAAAATGTAATTTAGCCTAAAAAAACAATAAACCAGTTCTGTTCGAGTACTAATTAAATTGATTTCCACGCTTTATATATACGCTCCCTCTTTATTTTCGCAATATTTCTTTCGTCATTCAAATTTCAAAAAACCATTCGATTATACTCATTTTCTTTCTACCTCAATATTTTCATCACCGGCGAAACCCTAATTGGGGTTCTTGAATTTACCTTTTCCGGCGACATTCCGTTCAATCACCCGCGCAATGTTCACGCCGCAGAGGAAATCACGACCTATCGGTACACCAGCATCATTCACACCGCATCGAATCGGTGCCACACCTAAGTCTGCCCTCGCAAAGGGAAAAGCTGTTGTCATCGCCGATGAACCTCCTCCGCCGCCTCCGTTGGGTTCTTTGACTGATTCCGGCGGTGATGTGGTGGTGGCTTCTAGTTATGCTGAAGATTGGAAGAAATTTAGAGAAGTTGGATTGCTTGATGAAGCGGTGATGAAGAGAAAAGATGATGAAGCGATGTTGGAGAAGATTTCGAGGCTGGAGAAAGAGGTTCGTTAGTTTGGTTTTGATTTGTGCAAATTTTGTTGAATTATTTTTTTTTAATGGTTTTTCTAGGGTTTGTTTCAATCATTGCGTATACTTAAATTTATGATTATTGTGTTTTCTTTTTTTGGTTTATAGATGGTGTTGTTCCATATGTATCAGAGTCGAATACAGACACAACATGACACAAAGTATTAGAGTTACATTTGAGTTAGATTAGATAATTGGTAGATTTGATGCTTATAATTTGCATTTGTTAGTTGTTGTTTTGTTTGTTGTTACTATTGAGTTTAAGGAATTAGGAAATGTATACAAGATGCATTAAATATCAACCATTTGTCAATAGTTTTGCGAGTATTTAGGATGGCTATATATTCTCTTTTGTCGGAAGTAGGAAATGTACACAAGAGCTATAAGTAGAGAGAGATGGTATGAAAGGAGTGGGCAAGGGAATTGGGGGGAGAGACCATGCCTCTTGAGGGCCTGGGTCTTGTTGTGTAATTTTTAGGCAGTTTTTATCACAATAACAACAACAACCAAGCCTTATCCCACTAAGTGGGGGTTGGCTACATGGATTAAATTACGTCTTAGGGTTCTATCATAAACCATATTTGGATCAAATTAGGCAGTTTTTATCACAATATTTTCTTTTATTTTGTTACTAGGTCAACATAATAGTAAAGGATTTGTTGACAGTGTTGGTTAGATAGTAACATGTTAATATTTATTTAAATCTTTACTTATATTTACAAAAATTGTTTTACTTTCCCTTGGAAAAAAATTGTTTTACTTTATTTCTCTGTAATTTTTTATAGTTATTATTGAAAACATAACATGTAGGAAAACGAAAGACCAGAACAATCACACTTTTAATTTTAAAAGATTTAAGTTGGAATCAAATGCTAAATTCGAGCTTGAGAGACTACTTACTTCTGTAACAAGATTAAGGGGATTCATGTCTTTGTATTTGTTGAAATTGGGGCCTAACTCATCCTTAAAATACTAGCTTATAAAGCGAGGAGTACTGCCTCTTTATAAACTTTTATCAAGAGTCTTATCTATCCGATGTGAAACTTGGGGTTTTTCCAAATACACCCCTCTCACACCCAACACTCTTTGGGCTTGGTGCGTGGATGGGTAGGTGGCCCTTGAATCGATAAGCTCTTATACCATGTTGAAATTTGGGGCATAACCCATCCTCACAAAACCGGCTCATGAGTTTAGGAGTGCCACCTCTTTATAAACTCTTACCAATAGTCTTATCTATCCGATGTGGGATTTGGGTTTTTTCCAATAGCATTGATTGACATTGACTTTGTGATTCCGACGGTTGATTTCCTTGATTTTTGTCTAAACCATGTGATTCAAATTCTCTTTCTTAGTAAAAGTTACTTATTCTCAAATATTGTCATGATATTGCGATGAAATCTTACCAAGGATTATCACTGTAGAATAATGAGAAGTTAAAAGAAATGTCAATATATGGTGGATAATCGAGAGAACTCTTTGGTTGCCTTTAAATTATAATCTGTAAAATACTTTCATGGTTGCATCTCAATGTTGTGTTTTTCAAATGTTACTGTAACAAGTTATTTTGGAAACCACATGTTACTTTGTTGATGATTAACAATTGATTAACTTTTGGTTCTTTACTTTTTTTCCGCAGCTTTATGATTATCAGTATAACATGGGTCTCCTTCTTATTGAGAAGCAAGAGTGGAGTTCCAAGTTCGATCGGCTGAGGCAAGAACTAGCTGAAACTCAGGAGGTTCTAAAACGAGATCAATCATCGCATTTGTTTGCATTGTCTGAAGTCCAAAAACGAGAGGAAAATTTGAGGAAAGCTTTGAGTTTAGAAAAGCAGTGTGGAGCTGATGTATGTTCGTTTTTATTTTATTCTATCAAGTCTATAATTGTGTTGAATTGGTTGTGCTTGCTTACATGCTCATTTTATTTTGACTTCGTTTTTCTTTTTACATTGGTTAGTATTGGATAAGTTGGTCATAGGCTTTGAACTGGGCTATAATTTTTGCTTCTCTAGCTTACTTTGCTTTCCCCTTTTCCTTTAACTTCACTATGAACTATATATGCATAATTAGTTGACTTATAGCTGTTTTATGCAACAGAGTACAACTTAGCTCCTTTGGGTTTTGTCTTATTATGTTTCATTTATTACTTTTAAAATACAAGATAAAATTATCATGATGCAAAATTTTATTTTTAGTTCATTAATAATATGTAAAAACATCGTAGATGCTGAAAGTATGAAACTCATCCCTACATTTTTGTTCCTGACATCATCAGGACCGTTAATCTTGTATAAAAAATGTGGAAATGTAATGGCTTTGAATTTCAAAATAATTTAGATTTTATTTCCAACAAAAACACATGTTTGGAGGATACCGTACAAAGGGCATTATACTTGGTTTACAAAAAATTTGAAACTTGTGCACCGGTTATAATGCATAATTGAATTTTAAATATCGGATATCCGGTCATACTTGATACTTTAGTCAAATTACTTCCTAGGAAACTGCAATGATTAGATAGATATAAGTATTTATCTATACTGTGCCTGTTATATACTGCAATGATACTTTAGTCAAACTACTTCTTAGGATACTGCCATTAATTGGTTGTCTTTTTCGTTGTGTTTTCTATTTTAGGTGTTCATCTTGAATGTATATAGCAAAATTGTTATCTTTCCTTGAGATTTTTATCATATTGGAGGAATTGCTTTCATTTGATTTTAAGGTTGTCGTACATTGTCTATTGCGCTATTTCACTTTATACTGTTTATGATGAAATTGATAAATTGCAGCTTGAGAGAGCTTTGCGTGCAATGCAAGAAGAGCTTGCCGAAGTCCAGTCTTCTTCCCATACAAAGCTAGATAAAGCAAATGAATTGGTGGATGGAATTGAAGAGAAGGCTTCAACAATTAACAAGAAACTGCATGATGCAGATGCCAGGCTTGCTGAGGTAAACCGGAAAAATACAGAGCTAGATATGAAGTTGCGAGAGCTGGAGGTTCGTGAAAGTTTGCTTCAAAAGGAGCGGTTGTCAGTAGCTACCGAGTATGAACCTTGTTTTAAATTTTATGAATATTTCTAGCCATCATATTTAGTCTTGTGCTTTTTGAATCAATTAATTGAAGTTGTTACTGTAACCCTATTTCAGTCGAGAATCGTTTGAATCAGTATTCTACAAACAAAGGGAAGATTTGAAGGAGTGGGAGAGGAAGCTACGGCAAAGAGAGGATATGCTAAGTGATGGTAGGCAAAATCTTGGTGAGAAAGAAAAGAATGTGACTGAAACAGAAAAAAAGCTGAAGCAGAAAGAGAGAGATCTAGAAGTGTTGGAGAAGAATATTGACTCATCTAATTCTTTATTAAAAGGAAAGGAAGCTGAGATGAGTAGAAGAGTAGCAGATGTAGATGCAGAAGAGAAGGTGTGCTTTCAAAATTTGTATTGTGTCTTTCTCTTGCCTTTTGTAAACATGTAATTTCCTTTGGTTTTGGTCTTTCCATCATTTACGGTGTGGTTATGATTGCAGAAAGTGGATTCTGCAAAGAAAATGCTGGAGATTAAAGAGAAAGAATTACAGGAACTGGAACTAAAGCTTAGTGCCAAAGAAAGTGTGAGTACAGGCACTTGGCAACTTTACAATATAAAGCTTTTTTAATCTGATGATCCAATCCAAGTCCATTGTTATGGTTTGGAGTTGCTGATTTTTTTTTTAAGACAACCAAACAAATCAGTCCAAATAATATAATTTTATTCTATCCCAAACTCAAACCAAATCAACTCATTAACACCCCTGCCTAGTACCTTTGAGGTCAATATGGTGATTACTTTTTTGAAATTTACTTGGAGACCGATAGTTTAAAAGTAATAAATAACTTTTAAAAATAATCACCACTTATGGAAAGAAATTAAATACTATTGATTACTATATCGACCCGTAGTCCTGTGATATATAATGTGTTTTCTGAAAGCAAATTTACATAACTTGAATTGCTCAAGTAATTCACATGATTTTGTTGCATTCTGACTCTTTGTACATATATTGCTTACAGGAAGGGATCCAGAAACTTCTTGATGAGCAAAAACATACTCTTGATTTAAAGTTGCAGCAGTTTGAGCTGGAAATGGAACAAAAGCGGAAATCCCTCGCTGAGGAGTTTAGCAGCAAGGAGGAGGCCTTGGAGTATAGGGAAATGGAAGTCAACCATAGGGAAACCAAGGTTGGAAAAGAAGAGCAAGCTTTGAGTACGAAGTCTGAGAGAATAAAGGAGCAAGATAAGGAACTTTTAACAAAGTTGAAATCATTGAAGGAGGAAGAAAAGACTATGAAAATAAAAGAGAGAGAGCTGGAGAAGGAAAAGGAGAAATTGCTTGCTGATCGGAAGAGTTTGGAGAATTTAAATGCTGAACTTGGGAAGCTTAAAGCTGAGATTTCTCAGCAGAAGCTGCAAATATGCCAAGAGACTGAGAATTTGAAGCTTACTCAAGATGAGAGGTCAGAGCATTCTCGTTTGCAATTGGAACTAAAGCAGGAGATAGAGCATACGAGAACGCAGAAAGATTTAATTATGAAGGAAGCTGAAAACTTGAGGGATGAGAGGCTTAGGTTTGAGAAAGAATGGGAAGAACTGGATAAGAAAAGAGCTGAAATTAGTGGAGAACAACAGGAAGTTGAGAAGGAGAAGGAAAGGTTAAGAAAACTGAAGATTAGTGAAGAAGAAAGGTTGAAAAGAGAGAAGCAAGAGATGGAAGATAATTTAAAGAAAGAGCTTGAAAAGCTTGAATTGGATAAGAAATCATTTAGTGATTCAATTAAACAAGAGGAATTTCTTTTATCTGAAAAGGTAAAAAATGAAAAGGAACAAATGGTTCAAGATTTTGAATGGAAGACAAGAAATCTTGAGAATGAAATTCAGAAAAGGAAAGAGGAGGTGGAGAAAGACCTGCAGGAAAGAGAGAGAAAATTTCAGGAGGAGATGGAAAAAGAGCTTAATAATATTAATATCTTGAAAGATGCTACTGAAAAGGAATGGGAAGAAGTGAAGTCTGAGGGGATCAGGTTAGAGAATGGGAGAAAAGAACTCGAGACAAACAAGCAACAGCTGAAGTCTGACCAACGTGAGATGCATGGAGATTCTGAAATGCTTATGAATCTTAGCCAGAAAGTAAAGAAAGAACGTGAACGTCTTGTGGCTGAAAGAAACCATTTTCTCGCACTTGTTGAGAAGCTCAGGAATTGCAAGGACTGCGGGGAAGTTGTCAGGGACGTTGTTGTGTCTGATCTTCAGTTACCTGACAGTAAAGAGTGTGGGGTTCTTCCCTTGCCTATATCTCCTCTGAAGAACTCGAAGGACAATTTTATCGCTTCTGGCTCAACCCATTCTGGATCTAAATGGCCTGTGTCTGTGTTCCGCAAATGCACGTCCAAAATTTTCAGTTTATCCCCTAGTACAAACACAGATTCTATTGGTACTTCAAATATAGCCGGGACATCCCCTGAGTCTGATGTAAAGGTTGATATAGAAAAAGTAGGAGAACCTGTGTCATATAATATAGAAGGACCGGTAGTTACTCTTCAAGAACGACAAATAGCAGATGGAGTGGCTTTTCACTCTTCTGATACAGCACACCTCCAATCTGATAACATCACCAGAGAGGGGAATAATGAATACTCTCTATCCATAGATGAACACAGCTACATGGAAAGTTTGACAGGTGGAGGTCCTGATGATTCTCAGCAGTCAGTCCCAAAGGTTGGTCGACAAAGACCTGGGAGGAAAAGCAAATCTGGAATTGCTAGAACACGCTCAGTGAAGGCTGTGGTTAAGGAGGCCAAGGAGTTCCTGGGAAAAACAAAGGAAATAGAAAATGCGAGTTTACAAAATCTTGATACTGATCATATCAAAGAAAATAGTCATGAAGAGTCCAGTCACACTGAGAAAGCCACTGGTAACAGTACAAGGAAGCGACAACGTGCACAAACTTCTAAGATTGCTGAAGGTGAGCAGAATGCTGCTGATAGTGAAGGGCATTCAGACAGTACAACAGCTGGTGGGCGCAAGAAGAAAAGGTCAACAGTTGCTCCACCCACACAAGTTACAGGGGAGAAGCGTTACAACCTCAGGCGGCATAAGACGTAAGTTTAGTCTCAGGGGCCTTGTTTGGGGCAATAAAGCTTATATGTTTCTTTTTATTGTATCAGTGTACACACTGGTTGTATTTATTTTTTGCGGATTGTTTTCTTGGATGTTTATATTGGCATTAATTCTAAAGGAATGTTTTTTTTTATTTTTAAATTTAAGTAATGATGTGTTTTATATATAGATAGATTGGTTCTTGCTAATTTTCACACTAAAGGAATCATCACTCTTTTCTCGTTCCGTTGCCCTCTTCCCAATAAGAAATAAAGAAAATTTGTGGTGTGCCAATCGTCTCATTGATTGCACCAATTGTCCCGTTGCCCCCTTCCAAGGTTGCTTCAAAATGAAATATTAGTTAGTGTTTGTATGTTTCAAGTCATCTAAATTGATTCTTGTGAATAACATTTCTATGATTATAATGGATGAAAATCTGATTCCTGCTTGTTTTTGTTGCAAAAGTTTGGTTAATAATTATTACATTCCCACGGTCTTTTATAAAAGTGAGGGGTGGATGTAGTTCTAGGATTTAATTATTTGAACCTTGTAATAAACACAAGAAGACTCATTCCCTAACCATATTTTCTCCGCAGATCATAACTGTTCTTATGTTAATTGATTTATCCAACTGTTTATTGATTAGTCAATATGATTTCTACATTTCTGTAAACAGTAGTGTATGTTTGTTTGCAATGGAAAAACTGCAAGTCTTTGGACCCAAATTATCCCAAGATTTTATAAGAAAATTGTATGTTTACAGCTGCAATCCAAACATACCTGCAATAGGTGTTGTCGTATTGTAATTATAAAACTTACTATTTTGGCATTAATCACTTGAGTGCTAGATTGATTATTTATATGGACAGAAATGCATTAATTATCAGATATTAATGAAAATTGAGATTGCAGTTTGATTGTCCTACTAACATGCAGCAGATCTTAATTATAGCCCCTCAATCTTGGTTATCTAGTTTGTATAGTTTTTTGACTGAGGGCATTTGAAATATTAGTTTTGGATTTTTTTACTGGTTTATCTGAAGGAAGTGCATTTGGCTTTACTGTGGTGGATACTTTTCCAATAATACATAATATCTTACTGTGTGTAATAGGAGGAATGTCAATTGTCTGATTGAGAAACTATTTAATGCAGGAGGATGTCAAGGGTGTTATTGTTTGTGTCTTTCATGTGGATTTATGTAGTTTATAATAATATATCTAGCATCATGCATCATTGTCGGTTGTGGTGTTGGTCAGAGTTTTCTTGATTATTATGACATCACGTCATAGAGATTTGACAGTTTTATGTTGACTGTGGACTGCCTAAAACAGGAGTTATCCAACGATGCCGTTTGATAGAATGTTATGCCTTTCCTTTAGCTGAGCCCACTTAGTGGGATAAGGCTTGGTTGTTGTTGTTCTGATATCATGTCTTTCTTTGAGCAGTGCAGGCACAGTTTCATCAACACAGGAGTTATCCAACGAAACAAAAACTCTTGAAAAAGAAGCTTCTGGTGGTAAACAGGAGGCGGGTGATAAAAACCCTGAAGTAGAAGTAGTAGCTGATGACAATATCCAAACCACGACTCTAGTGCAGATCTCAACCGTAAAGTCTGTGGAGATCAAAGATGATCGAGTTGTAAGGGTAAATCAGTCTTCCTTTATTGATGATTGAATTAAT
>Ga0099826_10000689_pt1 | contig 17608 bp, 11 predicted proteins | sample Mtrugardesep15_FD_76830 | JGI IMG/M metagenome (GOLD analysis project Ga0099826, IMG submission 76830) | Root nodule microbial communities of legume samples collected from California, USA - M. trunc garden sep15 | ecosystem: Host-associated > Plants > Roots > Nodule | place: USA: California... | reverse complement strand
TACTAAATATTTTTTTTTCATATTTTATTAGTCCTTTATTAATAATAGAATTTTTAGTTTTAATGTCCGCGTCATGAAATAGCTTCCGCTTCGCGTCCGCATACCGCTCCGCGTCAATTTTTGGGGTGGCCGCGCCGCGCCGTTTTTCCGCTTTGACAACAGAGATTACATCAAACTATAAATAGTTGATTTTTACACTAAATTCAATGTGTGTGTGTGTGTGTATATATATATATATATATATGATAAATATTTAGTTTAAAATAAAATCAACAAGAAAAATATAAACTTACTTTAAGTTTGTTTTAAAATACAAAATTGTAAATTTTAGGTGAGTACAATTGTTCATAAACTCCTATAGTGCAATTTTTTTACTTGTAAAAGAATCTTAGTAATATTAAGCGTGTTTTTTTTTTCCTCCTATTAACTATATTTTTAAAAGTTTTAGCATCATATTTACTTTACTCATATTAAAAAAAAACGTTACTCACACAAATATCATGAGCAAATTTATAGATATATCGAGTATAAAATTGATTATAACAAATAATTATTAAATAAAATGGATATACATCTATTAATTTTTTATCATACCAGATAATTAAGGTAATAGTTAATTGTTGAAATAACATTTATAATATACGTGAAATCTATAAATAATTCATGTAACAGTAAAAACACGTATTATCGCCTTGTAATTTGATATTCTTTCTATTTTGTTCCTCTATCGGCCAAACACATGAGAGGTACCGGTGTTACATTTTTCTTGCATAATTTATTTTTGCTAACATTAATTAAGCGACTGAAATAAAGAAAACAAATAAATTCATAAAAACTGAAATCAAAGTTCGTTCTAATGTTATGAACCAAAATCACAAAAGCTCAGAACTTTAATATTTATCCATCCTCAACCTAAATAGTCAAAATTCCAATAGAGGCTCTTCTTCATTATCTAGTTGTTTAGACAATTCCGCTATTAACCAATCATTTTCAATAATCTAAGTAATTTATGAAGGTGGAAAAAATACATGAAAGGGGGGTCAATTGTATTTGGCATTTTTACAACTCATTCAAAACAACAGATAATAATGAAAAGTAAAGAGATACAAGAAAGAGACGATATAGATAGTTTATACTCATCTTCTCGATATTTTGTGTGTGATTATGCAAAAAACACACTTCATACACGAAATAAATTTAATAATATGATTATAAGGGCACCGCTGTTTTAGTTTGTAAACGACACCAAAAATTGTAGGCCGACTTTGCATGCAACCAATATTTTTCAATATTTTTCTAATAAAATAAATTAACATAATTTATACAAAGTAAAAAAATGTTGGCAATGTACTCCCAAACATAGCAACTGAAGCAACGAAATTCCCAACGATAGAAAATACATTCCATTTTATCCATATACAATATACACTTTGAGCTTGTATTTAGCTCCAATATATTGGATTTGACCTTTTGTTGATATGATTTATGGATTTTGAGTTGTGATAAATCGTTTCAGTGTTCAAATGATCATAAGTATATATGGTCCTTAGCTTTTCAAATATATCAAAAGTAATTGATGGCGCGATCTTTATAACTTTACGTTTGTTGTGATTAATTTTTTGAGTTAACACTTGAAATCCACACTAATGCGTTGTTTAACTTTATGTTTAGGGGACGCAAATTTGCATTTACCACATGCACTAGTGTGGTTCACAAACTCCAGTTTTAAGTTATACGTGGAGCATAAAATTAGACACGAAACCCAATTGGTTGAGACTACTTTTGACAAGGATAACATTAGTTAGAATTTTGTACTTGAAGTTCACTTGTTTGCTTTTGACAAGGATAACATTAGTTAGAATTTGCACTTAAAGTTCATTTGTTTGGGTATAACTATAAGGCATGTTGGAGGAGGCCTTCATTCGAACATTTGTTTTCATTCATAAGTCACTCGATAGATATGGTCATGGTTCATAGATTTATGAGACTAGATTTTGTAGCCATTTTTAACCTTCCATATATTATTATCTTTAAAAGGATTAATCTAATTTGATTCAAGTAACATTAAGATAAAAGCCTTCTCTATTTCTCATTTTGTTTACATAAAATTTAGATGAGTTGGATTCCGAGACTCATCAGAATCAAAACAGATCTTATGATTCAAAGAACGTTTATAAAAGTATTAACCACCAAATATGTCATTACACCGACATAGAAATTGAATCCACAACTTTACTATATCTTTTTTTACTAATTTTTTGAGGGATTTTTCTTGTTACTAATTGAAAATTATTTTTCATAAAAACTACTAAACTTTTGCTAAAAAAAAAAAACTACTAAACTTATTATTATTGACCTCACTGGAGGGAAATAAAAGCCCAAACCCACGTTTTGGCGCGAAAGATTTCTTCATTCTCTTCCACCACTCATCACTATTAGGGTTTAATCGTTTTGTAATCTCTGCAACAAAACAATGTCAGAATCGATTCTTGAAATCCAAACCCTAATTTCTTCCAATGACAACTCCAACAAATCTTCAGGCTACTCCACACTCCTTCAATTCCAACAACATTCTTGCATCAACTCTTCTTCCCTTCAATCCCTTGCACAGAACTCCGATTCCATTATCTCTTCCACCCTTTCCGATATCGAACACCACGACGAAGAAATGTGAGTACCCCCACTTCCACTTTCTTTTAATTCTCTTGTAAAATTATAATTTTTCTTCAATTTATTATTTTCTTAGAGCTGCACAAGCCTTGAAATGTTTGGGATTCATGATTTACCATCCCTCCATTGTTTCCATTCTTCGAGGTAACAATTTTTCGCTATTTTCTAAACTTTTGTGATTCGATTTCATTTTATGTAACGCTAATTTTCTATATTGTTTTGCAGTGGATGATACTAATTTGGTTTTGGATTCGTTATCCAAACTTATTACAACCACAAAATTGAAGGTTGATTTTATTTTTTATTTTCTACATTTATTTGTTTCTTGTGTATGTTATGTATTAACATTAACATTTTCTATACTATTGTTGCAGACTGTTTGTAATTTAGGGGTGTGGTGCTTATCTGTCCAACAGTTAGGTGTATCGTTCCTTGTTACTCACTTTGATTCTTTGTTACGTGCGATTGTTCATGCTCTAGACAATCCAATGGGTTCTTTGTCAACAACATTTGAAGCTACCCAGGTGCTTGTTTTCTTTAACAAAGTGTTTGTTCTTACATGTAGCTATATGCAATTTTTAAAAAGAAAAGATAGTTAAACTTCAACATTTGAGTAGTTTTTTTAATGGTCTAGCGATTTTCAGGTGGGGCGTTTTTAATGCCCACAAAGTGTTAATTGGCATATCATGAAATCAGCATTTTGATACTCAAATTTGGGGATAATCCCTGTATTCAAATAAAAATAAAGTTTATGCTTGGCCCTTAACGAAAATGGAGACTCAAATTCAGAAAGTTATCATATAAATCAACCCATCTTCTATTCTTTTTCCCTTTCATATCTACAGATTTTTTTGTCTTAAAATTTATTACATAGAGAACCAAGATCATCATTTGTAGTATTCATCAACAATGTCATGTCACTGACTAACTAAAAATAGACTTTTATGCATGCCTGGCTATGTTGCTCTGGATCTCTGTGTGTTTATTATTTGAATTCATATTAAAGTGTAGAAATTTCTTTTGATAACCAATTTCAACCTTTCGTGGCAGGCTATAATGAAGCTATCTGGTCAATTATGTGAGCAAATGAGAGACTCATCACATATATGGGCTCCTCCAATATACAGGAGACTTCTCAGCACAGACAAGAGGGAGAAAGATTCCTCAGAGAGGTGCCTGTTGAAGATCAGCTCTGTAGTTATTCCTCCTTCACTGGAGCTCTCCAAGGTACCAATTACCTTCAATATTAAGAGATGACTCTGTACTCTCAGTGGCATGACATGATTTTACTATAGCTGTTTAAGCTGCTAGATTATTGTTGTTTAGTGTTTATATGTCTGTGCAAATTATTCAAGTTAACTCTGCTGCCTGCAAGTTTTGCCGTGGTAGACAATTATCTAAATATTGTTTTTTGGGGTATTGCAATGTGGAAAACAAAACAAACTATATCATGACCATGACATTTCATAACTGTTCTATAAAGTTTCACGCAATGGTTTATACATGTGCTCTCTGGTCTCCTTTTTCGACAGGTTCTTGTCAAAGATATGAAGATAAAATTGCTCAATGGGATGAAGGATTTGCTAGATAGTGGTATGAAGATTCAAGCTATTCAAGCATGGGGATGGTTCATTCGAATGCTCGGGTCCCATGCTTTGAAGAACAAGCATTTAGTTAATGATATGTTGAAAATTCCCGAGCGTACATTTACAGATCCTGACCCTCAAGTTCAGATTGCCACACAGGTACCATATATCAGTTACTGCATTATCCCGTGAATGATTCGTAGTGGTGATTTATTTGTAGATGCAATTCTATTCTGATTTTAATTTTTAAGTGACAAACATAAAGTGGCTTAACAAAGTTTGATTAACATTTGAAGACCGATGAATAGAGCACTCACTTGTTATTTTATTTTTTTTGTAAGCAAAGAGAAGTATGAAACAATCGAGCACTCACTAGTTGTTGGCATATTGTTTGTTGATTTCTGCTTATGTGACTTTTCAAGTGTCTTACGTGCAGGTTGCCTGGGAAGGTCTTATTGATGCCCTTGTTTCCCATCCAATATTGGTTTCAGAGAAAAAGACACAACCTAAAGATACTTCTCTCCAGAAACAGCATTCATCTAGTAACACCAATTGTGAGGATCAAGTAAATGGGATTTACAAAAGCATAAAACTTATAATGACTCCACTGATTGGCATCGTGTCTAGTAAATGTGATATATCAGTTCATTCATCATGCTTGAATACATGGTGTTATTTGTTACATAAGCTTGATACCTCTGTCAACGAATCATCATTGATAAAAATGGTTTTAGAGCCTATTCTTAAAGTAATATTTCAGAATGGACCCGATAGCAAGACGATCTGGTTATGGAACCTGGGCCTTGATTTACTCAGTGATAGTGTGGCACAGAAGTGTAGGGATGTACACTGCATTGAAACTAGACATTCTTCATCTGACAAAAGCTCTTGGAAGCAACATCCAATTAGATGGCTGCCATGGGATATCAGTCGATTGGACTTTTATCTGAGTATCATTTTTGTTATCATTTGTCAAGCATCAGGGGCAACAGTCACATGTGATCACAGAAGTCATGTTTATGATGCTTCCTTAAAGATATTTAAATATGTTCTGAAAGGAGTCAAGCTGGACATGGAAAGTCCATCTACCAATTATGATGGTGTTATATGCTGCTTGAACACATTACTAACATTTGTCAAAAAAGTATGTGAATATTTATACTCAGATGAAAGTGGAAATTATGATGTGTATTATACTTCCCTTCGATTTATAGATGCTATCACAAAGGAGTTAGGTTCTTCTATATTGGGATCTCCTCTGTACAAGTTTTCCTTAGACCTAAAGTACATTAATGACATGCAATCAGTTGATCATAACAAAGACCTAACATTTCTGACTGTCAACTGTATTCGTTATATGGACAAGGTCTCTCCATTGGTTTATTTGATAGTGCTTTACTTCCATATGATGGTTCAGTTAACATTAAAGTTCCATCAATCAGACCACATTTCACAAGGGATGTCTGAATATTTTAAATTTATTTTTTCTTCAAGTTATCTCCTGGACAATCTCCTCACCTGTACTGGTCTCTTGTACAAACATGCTGAGCCAATTTACTTGAATATATGGGTAGCAGTGGCTCAAGGTCTGAATTACTGTGTAGATGCAAACTGCGAGTCACTAAAGGAATCCTTGTCTGACAGCAATGGATATTATTCCATATGCCACCTTTTAATTTACCCCATCGTGGCACATTCTGAAGTTCCAAGATTGTCCTCATCAAATGCTAGCAGTTCTATGGAAAAGCATCCCATACCAGCAGAAAAAAAGCCGAGTCTTGAACTTGTTATTCAAACATGGAAATCCCTTTATGGTTCTCTTAGTGCAGGCTTTGGACGTTCAACAACCACCAATTTCTCAGGGGATCTGTGCAAATTGATAAATAGGTGGCTTGATGAAAATGTCGGCATATTAGGGAGTGTCACTGATTTCAAGTTAACATGCAATGATATAGATCTTGGTGTTCTTCATCTATCTGGCAATTTCTTGATATGCATTCTTGAACAGATTCAGACTTTGGAATTAGTTTCAGAAACCAACAGAAGTAAATCTGAATGCGATAGCAAAATACTCTACAGTATAAAGAATTGCCTAACCTTCGCTTCCAAGTAAGTTAGAACATGTCTTGTTAGGATAGGATACACCTTTATTTGATACCTGATCTCTCTGTCTCTTTCTCTGATTGCGTGCGTCTGACTATTTTTTTCATACTCGTGTGAAATAAAGTTTGTTTAATGGTAGAATTCCCTCTTCAACATGAGTATACTTTTTTCAATAGCCTTATAACAGCGACAGTTTTCTCATCCTACATTGAGTTGGAGATGTGAAAAGCAATTTCGTTGCCATTTCAAATTTCAATTAATTCACTTTTTTTTTTCCCTTTTATTTTTATTTTTTATATAGTATTGGATCCTATTTGTTTTTGGGGCTAAGTTATTAGAATGCTGAGATTATGATCACAACTTAGACAAGTAATTGACCACCTGATATGGTTTTTGAATGTCTAATATGATTTTAGCCGAACCTTTGGCGTGTCAATTATTTTCAAAATAAAAAAGAATTGGGTTTATATAAATCGCGGCTGATCATTTTCACATGGCATTTTTCAGGTACATGCATTTGTTGAGAATAAAGATGGTGACAGACCCACCGCCTAGTTTTGTTGGGACATCAAGGTCAGTCAATATAAACTTTCTAATCCACAATGCATACTTGGTTAATCAATGAGTAACTCTTTTTGACTCTCACTTTATCATAAAATGCAGGCTATCTTCTGCATTAGCATGCTTTATTAATCACCTTCACCGGAAGCAAGATATTCTTCTTTTTCTGGAGGTTTATTTCCCTATATCTACTTCACAGTTTGTTGAAGTTACCTCTATATGTCATTAAAGTATTTCTACTTCACACTTCTAGACTTCTAGTGGCTGTTGACTTTTATTAATTATGTTTTTTTGATAAATGACATTCAACGCGTTGTTGATTATCAGAACAATGATAGTAGATTAAATTTCTTTCGGTTGGTCTTCCTTTTCCCCTATGTGTTTCATTGTTTTGTTTAGAGGGAAATGGATTTGACTTTGCAGAAAACCTCCATTGCTTGAAAAGTTTTGTTCTGTTAAAAACTAGTATCTGATTTTCTGTATAATTGATTGCAGATTATTTCCTGTCCACTTCTTCAATGGCTATCAAATACGGGAGTGCAGGATGAAGGAACAAACAATAACCTAAAACTTCTGTGGACTGAAATTCTTAGCTCCTTAAGAAGAAGTCAACCTCCATTACACTTTGGTCCGGCCTTACTCGAACTTCACGAACCTCTATTTGAAAAAACTCTTGATCACCCATATCCCTCCATATCAGAGGCAACTATAGAATTTTGGAATTCTACATTTGCTCAACAAATTATTTTTGATTTTCCCCCACGCCTGCTTCATGTCTTGGACAAGCTATCCAGACAGGGGAAATTAAAACTTCAGAGTAGAAGCATATCATCTTTTAAAAAATGTAATACTCGTGAAGAAGTTGGTGATGCTCTGCAGGGATACAAAGTCGCTGCAAAACATAACAGGACTTCTAAGAGGGTGGAATTAGTGTTGGATACACAAAAAGATGCGCCTCTTTTAAGTTTTAAAAAGAAGAGGTTTGAACTGACTGAGCATCAAAAAGAAGTCAGGCGAGCTCAGCAAGGAAGGCAAAGGGATACTGGAGGACATGGCCCAGGAATTAGAACTTACACCAATGCTGATTTTTCACAACACGGGTTTGATGATTCGCAAGAAAGCTTAGATGCCATTAGAGATTCTGAAGCCATACTAGAGATGTTGAGAAAAACCATTTAATTGACTTTAAGTGCTGCACTGTGCACTGCCACAACTTATGGAGGGGTCTGTATTTCTGATTGCCTAAATTATTATCTAAAGACTAGTTTAACTTGTATTGGTAAAAAAAATAAAAATTGTAAACTTATATAACTTAGATTATAGTTTATCCAGTTGGTGCTTGCCGGGGTGGAGGGAGGAACCATGGCCCCAAGCTTTGTACTCTTTCGCCGTCTTTGTAATATTTATGGCATTGTATTGTATATAGCATACTCTCATGGTTGTTTGGTGTAGTATTTGTATAAGTTTTTGTCTTGTTAAAAATGATCATAAAAAAGGAAATGTTTTCAAAAAGTCTGCAGAATTGACTCCTGCTGCTTTAGTCCTACAAACTGTATAGTCTTTTGTTGGAGTCTGCAAAATTGCTTCTTTTTAAACAAGCCACCATTATTAATCTTGTACTAACATCTTGCTTATGTGTTAAATGGAATTCCACTTATTGATAACCACGTCAGATCAGTAATCAGTGCCACCTAAGGCCTCAATGTATCACCATCATTTTTGCCTATGTGAGGGCAATGGGGCAACCTTATTTGCAGACCATGATGAAGAGTATCTGGTTGATGAATTGAATTGGATAATGATGATAGGTCCAATTTTGGTGACACCTGTAAGTATCGAGGATTTGGTTAAAATTTTAAAATAAGAATGATATTTACTTCTTTGTTTGAGTTTAATGATGCAATATTGTAGTCTGGTGTGGTGAATGGAAGAGACCTTAATTTTTTTAAAAATTGATGTATTTCCTGGTAGAGTTGTGTGAAGCGAAAATGTGGCTTGGAAGGGACACTGATAGCTTTTTTTTGAAGGAAAGCGACACTAATAGCTTAAAATTCCAAATGAATAAAAGCAAAGGTATGTAACTATGTATGCCATATGATTTCTGATCATTAAGAAATTGTAGATCTGTTAACCATGTATTCTCTCTTGCAGGAAAAAATGGCGAAAAATTTGTTGGTGAGTCTGGAGGAGCATAAGTGTACATTAACGAACCAATGTTTTATAACCAGAAGATAGGGAGACGTCACATCTCCATAATTTTTTTTAAGACGTTAAGTTTATGAGTCGACTCTATCACTGCCAATACAAAATTAACCACTCATACTTGAATCTATCACATATTACAACACCATTCCATAATGACAATGTGGATCATATCAGTTCACTAATATGTTACATTCAAAAGGGTTTTGAGCTCAAATTAGTACTGTTCCATCTACCCACAAGCCAATTAAAATATTACATTTGTGCCCACAACTAAATTAGAAAATTTCTCAAAAAAATCCACTAAGTAAACCAATTATAAGTGTTTTTTCTCTCCATTTATATTTTCCTTTTAATCTTGTCAATCTCGTAACATGTAATAGATTTAGATTTGATATACAATTTAGTATTCGATAGTTAGATGAGAAACAAACTTGATTAAGATTCAAACTTAATCGTCATGATTTATGATTTTGTTAGGCATACCATCATCTTTTTAAAGGCTTGAGTTTGATATGATATGTCAAACTTTGAATACATCACCGATATCTTTAAATAAACTAATATGATAATTGATAATAAATCATGGAGATAAACTTTTCATAAATATCAATAAAATATGAACATTAAAATCACACCTACTCAAATTTGAGATATAAGGGCAAAAATTGATGTTGGGGTTTTACAAGGTTTGAGTGCGATTTTATAAATTTTTCTTAAGGTTTAATTAGGTCGATTAGAAAGCTTAACCTGGTTTGATAGTCTATCTAAAGTCTATTTTGTGATAAGATCTTCAAAAAAGTTTGAAGTATTTGTGTAGGTCAATATACTTAAATTATTAAAAATATGGAAAATGCTAATGTATGTCCTAACAACCCATGTTAAAGAACTACATATAGTAATTATGTCTTAAAAATCATGTATTTAAATTTCAAAAGTATATATGTTTATATTTTTAATGCAAAATTTATATTTTTTAAGTTTCTTAACATGTACTCTTAGACACAAGATCAAAAAATTAACGTTGTATTCTATAATATATATACAAATTCACAACTTATAATTGTTGAATAAAAAAAATACAATATCCAATCCAAATCACATAAAAATATGGTGTTCATCATCATTTTTGATATCCACAACATTTCTCGGATTCAAAACATCAATACACTATGCAAAATGGGGGTTAAACAAGTTGATCTATCAGACCCTACCAGCTTTGGAACTCCTAAATCATAATTGTGACAAATTTAACCATAAGATGCATGGGGTATATTTGAATAAGTTATCTTGCTATTTTCAGCATGGCATTCTGACATGCATTGAATCCTTTCAGTTTGAAATAACTTCAGGTTGATTGAACTATTTTGATCAACAAGGCTTCAAAATCTTATCCTCTCCCACATGCTTGCACCATTTCCTCCAATAATAATTAAGTTAAATATTCACACCAAAATTGAAAACCAATTTTAAGATTTTAAAGAAACAGTTTTTTTCATCCAATCCGTGTGATACAAGTCTAAAAAGACAATCAATCAATCTCAATTGACCAAGTGGATGGATGATGGACCACGTTCATATTCTCATGTCATTCCCAAGATATTTCCTACTTGTGCCTGCAAAATATCATGTTAGTTCCAACTTCCAACTTCCAACTCACTTCACTAAACCTCCATAATACACTTTTTTTTATCACCAAAATACGTTTACATCAAGTGGGCCATTTCTAATCATACTAGCATTCGTGGCATAACGAATGGGTCCAATGTCATGATCAATCCCAATAATTGTTCCAAATTTCAACAAGCCACGGAATTATTAAAGTAAAATAAATTTCTCATTGATTAACCATTAATTAAATACTTAAACTTTAAACTAAACCTCAAAAGCTTATCTAGCTAGGAGTATATATACACGTATTAGTGCATAACTTAACCCAACCCCCATCAAATTAAGCTTAATCAAATAAGTAACGCGGTTGTGTATTTAACCTTCGCAAAGCAAAGCCATAATCTACGACTATACGATTCTACTTCTACAACTACGACCACACGTATACAACAGTCAACATAAATATACTTATCTCAAAATTTTCATTCTAATTTTTATCCAAAAAATTATTTCTACCCAATGAAAATTATTCATGTGTCCAATAATGTAATGTCGAAAAGTATGACACATTTTCCCAAATCTTATTAAGGTAAGCAAGTTGAATTGAATTTGCGTGGATCCAACGTGGCGATAGAACTAGTTGGACCAACTGAAATAAATATAATATTTATTTATTAATAACTGGAAAAAGTTGGAAACAGAATACTATGATATGATATTTCTTGTTGTTAACAATAATAGTTTGACGAGAAAGATAAGAACAAGGAGTAACATGTTAACAACAATGGTGTTCAACTCATGTTACTATAATCCTTCTTCTTCTCTTCCTATAAATATCAAACCTAATCCATTTCTTTTACAACAACAACATCACACATTCCTTTCACGTATTCATAGTCATAATATTCCAACTATATTCAAATATCTCAACCACAAAAATCATCTACAAATTTCTGGTACACACTCTTCTCAATCTTAATCTTCTTATCTTATACTTTATTTCATTTTCCATTTTATTCATACATTTCTCGTTTCATGTTTCAGATTTTACAAAACACTATTCAAATTCATCATTTCCCTTAATTTCTTCTTTTAAGGTACTGTAGAAACAGCATTTAGTTATTCATTTTGTGTATATTTGATATCATAGTGAATATGACGGAATAACTTTTGTAAAATTACCGATTCATCGTGATTCTGACATATCTAACGTGATACTAAACAACATGCTGTTCATTTCAACTTCCATTTTCATTTATTTTATATTTATATAATTACTAATTTAAATTTTGTTATGTGTTGTAGAGAAGAGAGGTTGAGGTTGAAGAAGAAATGACGATCAAACCCGCTGTTCGTGTTTCCGACGGGAAACTAATGGTAAAAGATCGGGCAATTCTAACCGGAGTATCCGCTAACGTAACAGAGACGTCAGCGGCTACTACCGGACCGGTGGACGGAGTCTTTCTCGGAGCAGAAATGGATAATTCAGATAGCAGACACGTGGTTTCACTCGGGAAATTAACAGATGTTAGATTCATGGCGTGTTTCCGTTTCAAGCTATGGTGGATGGCACAAAGAATGGGAGATAAAGGAAGCGAAGTTCCATTAGAAACTCAGTTCTTATTGGTTGAAACAAAAAATGGATCCCACCTTGAAGAAGAATCAGAGATTGTTTACACCATTTTTCTTCCTCTTGTTGAAGGCTCATTCAGAGCTTGTCTTCAAGGAAACGTTTCTAATAATGATCTTGAACTTTGCATTGAAAGCGGCGACGTTGATACCAAATCGTCGTCGTTTTCTCATGCTTTGTTTATCAGTGCTGGTACCGATCCGTTTGCAACGATTCACAATGCTTTCACGGCGGTGAGGAATCATCTCAACACATTCCGGCTCCGGCATGAGAAGAAACTTCCTGGAATTGTTGATTATTTTGGTTGGTGTACTTGGGATGCGTTTTATCAGGATGTTACACAGGAAGGTGTGGAGGATGGTTTACAGTCTCTTTCTGGCGGTGGAACGCCGCCAAAGTTTGTTATCATCGACGACGGATGGCAATCTGTCGCCGGTGATTTGGAGGATTCTTCGTCGTTGCAGAGGTTAACTGATATAAAAGAAAATCCTAAGTTTCAGAACAAGGAAGATCCAGAAGTAGGGATAAAGAGCATTGTGAATATTGCAAAGGAAAAGCATGGTGTGAAATTTGTTTATGTTTGGCATGCTATTACGGGTTATTGGGGAGGGGTTAGACCGGGTTTGAAGGAAACCGAGGAGTACGGTTCAGTGATGAGTTACCCTGAGATTTCAAAGGGTGTTAGAGAGAATGAACCAACGTGGAAAACCGATCCATTAGCGGTTCAGGGTTTGGGTTTAGTGAACCCAAAGAAGGCTTTTAGTTTCTATGATAATTTACACAAGTATCTCTCAGGGGCTGGTGTTGATGGTGTCAAAGTTGATGTGCAGTGTATTTTGGAGACACTTGGCGCTGGCTTAGGTGGTCGAGTTGAAATTACTAAACAGTATCATCAGGCCTTAGATGCTTCTGTTGCAAGAAACTTTTCGGATAACGGTTGCATTGCCTGTATGAGTCATAATACTGATGCCCTTTACTGTTCAAAACAAGCAGCTGTTGTTAGAGCTTCTGATGATTTCTATCCTCGTGATCCGGTGTCACATACGATTCACATTGCTTCTGTTGCGTATAATAGTATTTTTCTTGGGGAGATTATGCAGCCAGATTGGGATATGTTTCATTCACTACATCCTGCGGCTGAGTATCATGGTTCAGCCAGGGCTATTAGTGGTGGGCCTGTTTATGTTAGTGATAAGCCTGGGAATCATGATTTTGATTTGTTGAAAAAGATGGTGTTGCCGGACGGGTCGGTATTAAGGGCACGTTTGCCTGGAAGGCCAACTGCAGATTGTTTGTTTAATGATCCGGCCCGTGATGGGGTGAGTTTGCTTAAGATATGGAACATGAATGCTTATGGTGGGGTGCTTGGAGTGTATAATTGTCAAGGTGCAGCTTGGTGTGCTAATGAGAGGAAGAATGCTTTCCATGAAACGGATTCTGCTGCTCTTACTGGCTACGTTAGAGGTCGCGATGTTCATCTGATATCAGACGCTGTTGCTGGAGACGGTGATTGGAATGGTGACTGTGCCTTTTATGCTCACCATTCCCATGAGCTTGTGGTTCTTCCTCATAACGTTGCTATGCCATTGACCTTGAAGGTGCTGGAACATGAGGTATTTGCTGTTTCGCCTGTTAAGGTTTTCAGTTCTGGGCATAGGTTTGCTCCTATTGGGCTTGTGAACATGTTCAATGCCGGTGGAGCGGTTGAGGGGCTTGTGTACAAGGATGACGCTGTTCACTTGGAGATTAAGGGGTGTGGCAAGTTTGGTGCTTATTGTTCAGCTAGACCAACAAGGTGTTTGTTGGAAGACAGTGTTGTAGATTTCGAGTATGATAATGATTCTGGTTTGTTGAGTTTCGCAATAGATTATTTGCCACAGGAGGGACAAGGTGTTCACCATGTTCAGATTGAGTTATGACTTAGTTAATTGTCTTTTTAGTCAGATTTAAAGTAGCTGTTGTAATATGGAGAGGGTAATAGAAGAGAGGGGAGGGGAGCGTTTTCAATCATTTAATTTTCCACTTATTGTGTATTCATTCACATCCATTGTTTGTACTAGCTGTGATTTATTGAATTATCATTGCTGATGAAACTTGAGTTTATGATATTCCAGAGTAGCTAGTACTGGTACTTTTTTTGTTTATTTTGAAATCGAAATTGGTGAGTTCATAGCAACAGCTTGTGTGAAAGTGGTGATAATAAATTCTTCACTTATTTTAACTGAACTATGGAGAAACTGATTCATTTGTAATACGTGGAAATGAATAGAACAGTTTATTCAGTCTGTACTGCTATCTTATACCTTCAATTAGTTATCAGTCTAGTAGCGTTTATGAATCAAGCCAGATTGTTTGTGTTTCATGGACTCTCCAAATGCTACATGTATACAATGCTGTCAATTGGGGATACCTGAAAATACCGGTTTGTTCAAATTGTGCTACGCAACGCTGCTATAGCCGGTACTTTACAATAATTTTCACCAAATATATTATCACAGAACAATAGCAAGTTGTTCAATTTCGGCTCTGCATACACAATTGTTAACAACTATAAGAACAATCGGCTACAACTCTTTTTTAAAATTTTTTAAAAGCTGACAATTAAGTCATTTTATGTCACGTTCTTTTCATGGTATTAAATTCAGGCTTATAAATAACTTCGCTAAAATTCCTGTGTTCAATGTTCAAACAAGATATTTTTAAAAAAATAGGATTTTCAATCCTCTAAAAAGTGCACTCTATTTAGGCTGTTATCGCCAGAATTATACTAGTGGCAGCACACTAAAGTTTAGTGGTTTGTTTAGCTTTTGCAATTTAATCTTTTTGCAGTTTAGGTGCCCTTGGCTCAATCCAAAGTTGCAGCTTGTTGGATGTTTGAGTTTGTATGGAACGTCTAAACTCTAAATTTTGTTTAGTTCTTGGCTTGGGCATATGTTAACGTAACAGGGGTGGCTAATTTTTGAGCAGTATATTATTTATCTTGGTCTCAAATTCAGTTGTGCTGATTCTATTCAAGCTTTATCATCTTTATATCACTATCTGGCATTGGTGTATCAGCTGCTGTGAGTATTTTGCTGGTGTAGTTTGATCTTTTTGCAGCAGGTGTAGGCTAATATTGAGTAGTAATGGCTCACTGTCATTTATCTTATGCTATCTTTGTCATGTATGTGTAATTTTGGGTGTAGCTAGTCTCAATGTATAGGGTGTTGGTATGATTGTAAGTGGAGCTTGATCGTTTTGTGCCTCTGCCTCATAAGATACTTTTATTCAGCTGTGTAATTTCTGTTGATGGTACCACTGGTACCTTATATCTATAATAAAATTTTGTTTGGTTTTTAAAAAAAACTTGTACTCATGTCTTTTGTTGTACACAAAGAGGATAAGAGAAGAAAGGGAATGGTTTTCAATCATTTAATTTTTCCACTTATTGTGTTTTCACATTCATTGTCTGTACTAGCTGTGCTTTATTGTTGTGTAACAACAATATTTGTGAACTTCAGTTTATGAAATTCCACAAATGGTATTATTTATTTGGTGTGAAATCGAAATTGGTGTGTTCATACTTCGTAGCAAGTCAATAACTACACCAGCAGAATACTCCAAATCTAGCTTGGAGCAGCCTTTTGTTTAAATGTAGCTATGTTGCTTTCTTATTTAATTAGTCATTTTCTACAAATGCTAGGTATCCTCATTGTATTTTTCGCGAGCTTCTTTAGAATGCAAAACAAGAAGAGCATCACTCACTTTACCCTGCTATAAAATCATGTCTTCCTCTTGGGTTTCATGTAAGATTTTTATTTTTTATTATTTAAAAAAAAACTTGTGTTAAGTATTCAAATGTGATACTTCAATGCAAAGGACTTTAAATCTTCCTATTAGAAAACATCCTTCTTTGAAATGACATGCAATCTATACAACAACATCCAAGCCTTATCCTACTAAATGGAGTCTGTGGGGTCAGCTATATGGATCAAATTACGCCATATTGTCGTAATGATCTATCACAAACCATAGTTTGGTCCACCTCATTAATCTCCAAGTCTTTTCTAATAGTTTCTCTTCTAGTTTTTCTAGGTCTCCTCTGCCTCATGTGCAATCTATACAAACTATTAAGTTAATATTGCGAAATTCCCTATAAACAAGAAACTAGAACTTAGATGTTTGTTTTCAGTCTTGATTAAGTTAATCATCATCTGAGTACTGCTGTAGAAGTAATTGCTCCAGCTCCTGTTCATATTCGTCAGTCTCTCCCAATCCTGTTTGTTTATAAAATGTTTGTTTCTGGACGTGCCAATCATCTGCAATCTTCTCCACAACATCTCCTATCAACTCCTTGTCTTCTGATATGTGCTTTATGTTTTGGACGTCCAATATACTGCTTGCTTCTTTAAGAAAGAAAAAAAGACAAGGACCACCAATTGATTTAGACAATGGTCAAAATTGATGTATCATGAATCAGACAAATTGTAACAACTAGATAGAAAATTGAAAATAGTCCTCAAAGAAAAGTTCAGGAGTCCTAAATGTAAGAGATTGACGTTAACATATTGTCATTCATTAAAGAATTCTTTTTCATCAAATCAATTTGGAGAACCACAAACCTCAATAAACATAGCTTATCATTCTTCAAATAAAAAACAACAACAACCAAGCCTTTATCCCACTAATGTTCTATCGTAAACCATATTTTGGTCCAACTCATTAATCTCCAAGTCTTTCCTAATAGTTTCAATTATAATTTTTCTAGGTCTTCCTCTGCCTCTAGAGGTCTGACTCTCCTCCATCTGATCTACTCTCCTTACTACAAAATCTTTAGGTCTTCTCTCTATATGCCCAAACCACCTAAGCCTATTTTCCATCATCTTTTCTACTCTAGGTCTTCTCTCTCTAATATTTTCATTTCCCCATCTAGTCTTACCATAAATAAAAAACAAAATGTTCAAAATACACATTCTTTCACTTACATTTGGTGGACTAATTATTTTTTATTCGATTGTTGTATATGTTCAGATTAGTTTAGCAAGTCAGAAATTAACATTAGTTTGGACTTGAACAAATTAAGAAAAACATTCATTTCTAACGAATGACAGGGAAAACACAAAGACTTTGCTTCATAAAAAGAAAACACTTCCAAGATATAGAAAATGTTCCTTTCTCAAGCCCTGTTATATAGTATACAAATGAAATAAATACCTTTAATAGCTACATTTTTTGCCTCAGCATATTCAGCTGACATTTTCTTCAT
>Ga0099826_10000688_pt1 | contig 17612 bp, 5 predicted proteins | sample Mtrugardesep15_FD_76830 | JGI IMG/M metagenome (GOLD analysis project Ga0099826, IMG submission 76830) | Root nodule microbial communities of legume samples collected from California, USA - M. trunc garden sep15 | ecosystem: Host-associated > Plants > Roots > Nodule | place: USA: California... | reverse complement strand
GGCATGTTTTGAGGATTTTGGTTGGGAAATTGATTTGGGTTTTGAGGATGTTGGTTGGGAAATTGATTTGGGTGTTGATAATTGTTGGGATTTTGGTAGCTAAATGAGTAATCAGAAGAATTTATGGTGTTGAATTGATTGTTATTGGGATCCTTTCACTAATCAAAGACTAAAACTTCAAAAGAAAGACTAATAATAAGATTAAGAGAGTGAAAAACTTGATTTTTTTTGTGTCCAAATCAAATGATCCAAATCTCTATTTATAGAGAAAAAAAATCATGAATTTTGGTAAAATAAAAAAATTTGCAATGAAATAATTGAGTCCAAATTATTAAGAAGATAAAAATTCAAGCAGCCAATCCTGTTGCGCCACGTGTCCCAGCTTTATCCACACCATTCTCTCTCCGCGTCCACTGATGCCTCACGCGCCCTGTCGGCGCGTGTATCGCACGCGCTCGTTTGAGCCATCCAGAACGCGACGCGTGACATGCGTGGGCAGAGATTCATCTACCCTCTCCTCCACCTCATCTTCAATACTCTCTCCTCTAATAGTTCAACAAGTTTAAACACCCTTTCAACAAGGTCATTGGAGATGGTCTAAGGCATTTCAAAAGTAATTAGTGACAACTTAAATCTTCATATTTTGCGGAAAAAATTTGGTTATAGAATTTAATCAATATTATTTATTTTTCAACTATTTTTTGTGCATATATACATAATATGATGGATTTAATTAAGTTCCTATTATTTCTCAATAGCCTATAATTTCAGCAACAACATTTTACACTTATGATGGGCAAGTGACTAGAAAAAGGAGTAAAACACGAAGTGGACGAGTTATTTACAACTTAATAGAAAAAGAAAGATGTATGGGGCACAAGATAATTAAAGAGGTAGTACCAATTTAATAGGAGAAAGAGAGTCGTACGGTTGTAGTTATATTTATTTGGGTTGTAAAACAAATTTTGTCACTAACAAAATTATTTAAGCATCCCCTTTAATTACTTTGGGTACCATGACAAAAGTAAGGTGTAGCCTGTATAAAGGTTGGGTGAAGGGATTATGGCAAGGAAGCCTTAGTATTTAAGCATTTCCAGCGACCCACCTCTCTTTTCTGAGAACACTACCACCCTACTATGTATTATTTACTTTACGAACTGAACTAATTGTTTAGTTAAAACTTAAATAATGAATTAATAAATACAAGGATTAGGATAAAGAAACCCACATAGAAGAGTAAAATTTAGCAAACAAATTTTAGCTCCAACTTCATAAAAGGAAATAAAGAAATAGAAAATAAGATAACATGCTAGCTAGTTTGAAGTAGAAAAGGAGTATAACGTAAAATAAGTAAGTTTACAAATATGAGCAAGTTGATAGGAGGATGAGCAATTAGTTCCCATAAGATCGAATATGATTGATATTCCTTTATTTATTATACTGATTACTTGGAAAGTTCACAAGTATTATATCAGATAAATAGAGTCGAGGACCCAAACAAGCTCACCAAAGGTGAGATTAAAATAAAACTCACCAAACAACACGCCAGATAATTAAAATGTGAAAAAGAAATGCACATGGAAGCAACGATCCCGCCATTAACAGCATGAAGATGAAACACAAAGTTATCCCAACCTTTCTTGGCTTTTGAGATTTCTTTCATAAGAAAGAGAAGATAAGAATGAAGCCACATAAGAATTCCCCTTTGAAGGGAAGAACTCCGTAAGACTTCGCCTCGAGCAAAGAAGCAACCTCATAAGACTTCACCCCTAAAAAGTGAAGCAACCTCCAAAGATCGCGCCTCAAAAAGAGATAACCCTTCAAATCCCCAAAAGGGAGCATCTCAATTCAACAAGTTATGAAGACTTCTCAAAGCCATATAATCACTCTTCGACATTTCCTTTAATCAAAACAACACACCCCGCTTGCAAGTCACCTTAGTACAGTTCATCTGAGTTAATTTTAACCCAATGTGATAACAATACAGCCTAACTAACCGTAATTTTTTGTTTTGCATTCACAACACCATGATCCATATAACCCACTGCCCTGTATCTCATAATATAACTCATAACTTGCTGCTACAAATGTTGGGGTCTCTCAAAGGTTGTACAATTCTCCTCCTTGTTTTGATTTATATACAATTTTGATTTAGATTATTATTTTTCCTATGCTATGTTATTCTCGTGCGCTGTGTAAAATTTTCAAAATTGCTGAATTTTTAGATTATAAAATCTGAAGACATCCAAATTGAGTTCGAATTTTATAATCTGAAATATGCTTATGTATAATCAGCAGTCGAAATCTCTCTAATTTCAACAGTTTTGAATTTTGCTTTTAAAAACAAAAAAAAGTAAAAAAATGATAAAAGTCTGTCAAATAAAATCATAAAAACATAAAGTACCACAAAAAAATCTAAAAATCAAATAAAACTAATACAATTTTTTTATAGATTTTTCAAGAGTATGAAATTTTTTATAAAAATGAATCTGCACAACTTGTATGCTTCAAAAAAAAGAAGTTTACATGCTTACCTATTTTAAAAAAAAGAAGAAAAGTAATAGCCTTTGATTTATATGCTTCAAGAAGTTTTGGGGTAATCATGTAACTTTGTATTTTAGTCTAATCTGCACAACTTGTGCTTAAAAAAATAATTGCCTTTTAAAAAAAAAATACAATTGTAAAAATGGGTATCTTATTTTTTCGAAAACTAAATCAAGACTCGACACGTGTCTGATCGTTGGTTCCACCGTCTCCTGATAGTCGTTGATCAACTCATTATAACCAAATACCAAATTCAAATGAACAAGGACGCAAATCCATCTTAGTTCATTACATCTCTTTCTCTTTCTCTTTCTCTTTCTTTCTGTTTCTCTTTCCTATTCCTCTAATTGAAGAAACTCAAAAGCAAGCATGTAATGTACACATAACATAACAGAAAGAAAAAGAAAAAAAAAGTACCAACCAGTTCTTATCTCTAAAAGCTGCATCTAACAAAATGGAAGAAGAAAGAGGTAGTTACAAGAACAAGAGTTTGTTGTTATCAAAAGGGAAAAAAGAAGACATTTATCATGTACTTTACAAGGTTCCTTATGGCGATAGTCCTTATGTCAGAGCCAAACATGCTCAGGTATATATATTATATATACACTCTTCAATTACTCTTTTTGTTTACTTGTCCTTGTCTTTGATGAATGACACAGATTCATTTTTACTTTCATAGTATAATTGTTTGAATATTTTGCATGAATCTATGAGACTAGTACTATAAATATATCTTTCAATTTTAGTTCATGTTGACCAACTTTGATTAGGGAAACATTTGGAGAACTATTGTTGGTAGAAATTTTTTAGAGAGACTGAAAACAAAAAATAATACTGTATTCGGTTCTATATATAAGAGAAAGTTTGGTCGATATAAGTTTTGTGTATCTGATTCAAAAATTGGACCAAATACATTAAATTTTGTTGAGCTAACTTTTTATTCTGTATACAGGTTAAGATCGGATGTAGTATATTTAGGGGAAAAATAAATTTATTTTACTCAAAGTAGATCAAAATACTTGAAAAAAAAGTAGATAACAAAAATATAACGAAAGTCCATAAACCTATGTTAGAACTTTGATGTCATTTATTAAAAGTGAGATATAAAAGTAATGTGATTTGTGTTTAGATATACTTATATAAAAGTGATGTGATTAATATATTTGAAATAACAAATTATAGAGTTTGGAGGTAAATGCTTGTTAATTTTTATAATGGATTCAATCAATTTGGATGGCTTTCAAAATTTTCACAATATATATTGTTTATCTGACATTTAGATTTGAACAAATCCAGATTTTTTATTTTTTGACAAAAGAAAATCCAGATTTTGTTTCATGTATAGTTAATATGTAATGGTTTTAAGTTGGGGTCTACAACTGCAATTGCAGCCACAATATAACGGATTTGTAGTTCTTAGTAATGCTACATCAACTGCAATTTCTATCAAATTAAGTGCATTTTTTCACAGGAGGAGTGATAACAACACCCTTTATATAATTTGTTGAAATTCAAATGGGTCCCTCATAAATTTAGTGGGACGCATTTAAAATCAAACTAAATAAAGAGAGTGTATTGGAAAACATGTGTTAGAGAGTGTGTTGCTAGCATAAGAGCGTCCTTAATTAAAAATTAAGTTAATACTTACTTTTATAAGATTCATTTCACTTAAATCTCATTTTACACTCTTCTTTGGGTTTTTTTCCTTTAATTCCAAGCTGTTTTGCCTAATACTCTAAAATTTCTTACTGGGTGTGTGTGTGTGACAATGTTCATGTAGCTGGTAGAAAAGGACCCGGAAGCTGCAATTGTATTATTTTGGAAAGCAATAAATGCAGGGGACAAAGTGGATAGTGCTTTGAAGGACATGGCAGTGGTGATGAAGCAGCTAGACAGATCCGAAGAAGCCATTGAAGCCATCTCTTCGTTTCGAGGCCTTTGCTCCAAACAATCCCAAGAGTCCCTTGATAATGTACTAATTGATCTTTACAAGGTACAAATCACATATTTTAAGCGTTTCTTTTCAATATTTAGTGACAATAATTTAGATTCAATTGGTATGCAATTAGTGTAAAGATTTGTTATACCGTCATTATTTGAAGCACAAGGTGTAAAGCTTGTAATTGATTCATTGTAATGTCCTGTTAATCAGCAAGGAATGTGCTTGCTATTTTTTTGTACAATGAATATAGTGTCTTTATAGTTTATACTTTGAGTCTATTAATTAAATCTACATTAATTAAAATTTCTTGTAAATGATAGAAATGTGGGAAAATAGATGAGGAAATTGATTTGTTGAAGCAAAAGCTGAAATTGATCTACCAAGGTGAGGCCTTCAATGGGAAACTTACAAAGACTGCACGGTCTCATGGCAAGAAGTTTCAAGTTTCTATTAAACAAGAAACTTCAAGATTGCTGGTAATTTATCTTAACTAAAACTCTCTTTTGATTACACATTATTCTTCCTCCTTTGCAGAATGTTGATATAAGAATTTGGCCTTTATTTTTTTTTCTTCATATAATTTCATTTATATAATTTAGTTCTTGCACATTGATCGACAAGTGTAATGTAAAAAGTAATGTGATTTAAAATAAAGTGATGTGGGACAATGGAACAAATATTATCTATAAGGATCATAGTTAGGTCACTGCTAAAAAAGCTTGCAAAAATGATATTGAAAAATAATAAATTGTCCACATCAAATCATATTGAATAAGGCCTTTTAAAAAAATAAGCCAGGTTATAATTATACACAACACAATCGAATATATGATTTTGTTCTTTGAGTTTTGTGTGAATAGATTCCATATGGGTCCCTTTAAAGCTCCACCTACAAAAAAGGAGAGGGAAGAGGGTTTACACCAAAATAATTAGAGTGGAAATTTAAGGTGGAATTTGGAAACATACGAATGTTTTTTGAGATACTTGTAGTTTAAGTCGGACCAGTTACTTTAATACACAGTTAGGCCTGCAGTCATATATCTAACTGTTCACATCAAATCAGATTTAATAAAAATCTATTTATGATTTTGAGTTTTGTTCTTATAAGTATGGCAAATACTTGTTTCAAAACAAAATATAGCGTGGGACAAATACAATTGTTGATCAGGTTTTACTTACCTACCGGTCAAACTCCGGATTATCAAGAGGTAATGCCCTTTTTCTCTAGGAACCAGAGGGATAACACAAGAAAAATAAAGTTACATACAATATTGGGAAAAACATTATTCTCATATAGAAAAGATTTATAAATAAAGACACCTCTTACAAGTCGGTCTTGTGAAGATTTTTTTTTTTTTTAAAGAAAGTCGGTTTTATAAAGAAGAATTGAGCTCAATATAAAAAATTAATATTATATCAAAGTCTATCGTTCGAGTCACCCATCATTTGTATCCACACACTAAGTCTAGTAGTGCCGGATGTGAGACAGTTTATTGAAAAAACTAAAGTCACACATTGAATTGAAATATAAGGTATGACTAGGGAATTTTGAGAAATGGAAAGTTCCTACAAAAGTTTTTGGTGTATAAAATGTATTTATTTTTATAGTGGCTAGTTTACTTTGAGGAATGTTTCCTGCTTATAGCTTTTTATTTTCAATTTGTTTCCTATTTGTAAATATCAGTACATAAATACTAAAATTCTAAGAAATATCGTTTTCAATATATTTGTATATATATTTGAAAATAGAAATGAGATTAAAAACAATGTGCACTTTAGTAATTTAAAAGTATATTTTTCTTAGAGTAAATGGCTCCTAGAATTGTTTGTTTCCATACTTTTCTAGGTTAGACTTTGCCTCCATCTTTAAGCCTCTATTGTATACTTGGTTCCAAGATTTGTTTGTACCTATGTATCTCAACATTTTTGCACAGGGAAACTTGGGCTGGGCCTACATGCAAAAGACGAACTACGTGATGGCCGAGGCGGTGTATCGGAAAGCCCAAATGATCGATCCCGATTGCAACAAAGCATGTAATTTGGGTCTATGTCTCATTAGACAAGCAAGGTATGAAGAGGCACAGTTGATTATTGATGATATATTTAAAGGAGAACTTCCAGGTTCAGATGATATCAAGTCAAAGAAAAGAGCACAAGATCTCTCAGAAGAGTTGAGATCATTGCTACCTACACCATGTCCATTGGATATTTTGGTTATGGATGATGAGTTCATCAAAGGGATAGAACAATTGATGAATGAATGGGGTCCAGTTAGAACAAAGAGACTTCCAATTTTTGAAGAGATTTCTTCTTGTAGAGATCAATTAGCTTGTTAATTTTTTTAATTTTGTACGTAGCTTTTTTTTGGATTGTGAAACTAGCTTCTTTTCTTTCTTTTTCTTTTTGGATAGATTTTGCTTTCTTTCTTTTCCATATGGTGGAGGGTTTTATTTTAATTTTTTGGAAAGAGGTGTATAAGATAAGGTGTGAACTTTTTAAATGCTTGTTTGAAAATCACATTGACCTCAAAAGTGTAAGTTGAAAGCCAATAAGGCAATATCTTGATCAATTGATTCATGGGTTGATGTGAAAGTATCACTCAACACCATGAAGTGCAGTGAATTTTCACGATGTAAATTATCAGTGATGAGAATAAAAGTGTGTTTGAAAAGCTATAGATTGAAGAGCTCAATCACATGTTATCTTCTATTTATAACACTACCTATGCCCTTTGACATGTGATATGGGTATGTTTGAATTAACTTATTTTTTGAGTTTATGAAAAATAGTTCAAATAAACTTTTATGTTGATTTATAAGTTCTTATTAACGAAAATTGTATCTTTATAAATTATTTCTTTCATAAATTACTCAGACTAACTTATAAAAAATACATAAAAACTTATTTATTTGTGTAAGTAGTTTTGCGTAAATGCAAACGGACGCATAATTCCTTAATAAACAGTGAAGAACTTTAAAAAACTGAAATAGAATAAATAAATGTATATTATCTAAATTTAAATAAAGATATACTTTACTGATATTTAAAGTGACAATTCAAATGTATATGTAAAAAAAAATTAACTGTCAATCCACCACCTTAAACTCTTAAATTAAGACATAAATATTACACGATATATTACAATCCCACCATTTTTATAAGTTGATAAAATATACCTCACCAGCACCCACGCACGCACTCTCTCCCTCCACCTACCTTGGTCTGTTTGTTCTTCCTCGTTTGAACCCATTTTCGATACCCCTTTTGAATTTTGATTCCAATGGCACAAAAAGAACCTCTTATAATCAGAGACAAAACCCAAATGAGAAACTGGTCAAGAACAATGAGATCTCAATCCAAACTCATTGCACTTGTTCCCACCATGGGTTACCTTCATCAAGGTCATCTTTCTCTCATAACACAAGCTCACAAACACGCCAATGTTATCGTTGTTTCAATCTACGTTAACCCAGGTCAGTTTTCACCTAATGAAGATCTTTCCACTTACCCTTCTGATTTTCAAGGTGATATCAAAAAGCTTATCAATGTTCCTGGTGGTGTTGATGTTGTTTTTAATCCTAAGAATTTGTATGATTATGGCGAAAGTGATGGTGATGGTGATGATGGTGGTGAAAAGGGTGATGGGGTTGTTTCTTGTGTTGAAAAGAGTGGTTTTGGACATGAGAGTTGGGTGAGAGTTGAGAGGCTTGAAAAGGGTCTTTGTGGGATGAGTAGACCTATTTTTTTTAGAGGGGTTGCTACTATTGTTACTAAGTTGTTTAATATTGTTGAGCCTGATTTTGCTATGTTTGGGAAAAAGGATTATCAGCAGTGGAGAGTTATTCAGAGAATGGTAATTGTTTTTTCATACTTTTTTCTTTAGTTTTGAGGCTTGTTTGAATTGGTTTACCTGAGTTTATCTAGTATTGTTTTAGAGAGTTTATGGAAACAAGTTAAGTTATGACATATTCATAAGTTGTTTTGAGCTTATTTTCGTAAGCTCTCGAAGATAGGTTATATGCCGAGACACATTCAATTGGGGGGCAGCCGCCCCTTCAAAAAAGGAATAATCACGTTATTAAATTTAGTTCTTATAACCAGTTGAGATATGTTTAGAATGCATTTGAGTAGTTTATTTGGGTTTATCTTCTGGCGTAACTAGCTATGAAGCACGGATACAGACACCTGATATGACACGGACATTGAGATGCACATACTGATAATAATTTGAGAAAATGACATATTTCAACGTAATCATATGTGTCGGTGTCATGCTGGTGTTGGACACCGACACATGTTGACCATTGGACACACTTAAGTCTGAAGTGTCGGTGCTATAGAGATAATTAGTTGTTTGTTTGGATTTATTTATTTGAGTTTATCTACCTGCATTACCACTTGTGCAACTGTTTGCGAGAACTTATGTAAACAATTTATAACATGTCTGTTAACTATTTTCAGCTTATTTCTCTTTAGAATAGTTTATAGCTTATATGAAAACAGTTTGACATTATTGTATCTTTTGTTGGTTTAAGCACTTGATTGAGTTGTTTATCTAAACAAGGCCTGAATGTTTGTAAGTTGCGTATGTAAATAACTTATGCTTTTGTAAACAAGGCCTGAGGGTTTATGACGTTGTTTCCTTTAGCGTAAAACACGAAATAAAGATTGGATGTCATTGTACTCTGGGAGCTTCAGATTATAGGAAACCTACCCAATTTTCTCCAGAATTTAATACACTATAGAATTGTCTTAAGATCTGGATTTGTAAACGTTTTATCTTTACATAGAAAATTTTCCAAGTTGATAACCAACATCGCTTCTATATTTTTTTGCCTAATGCTTCATTTTATTTTACAAAACTTCCTATAAGCTCATCTAATACCAAGTACCTTTCTGTCACTAACTAGTCACATTTGACGAATCAATTGAACAACTTAAAAATGTAGGAGGCTCATATCTGTAGAAAGCTTTGGAAGGGGACATTATTTTTAGTGGAACTATGGTATTTAGCACCATATCAAAACTCAGCCAAAAGCAACCTGCCACCTTGGCCATTGCTTTGGCTTCAACCCTGTGAAACGTTACAAGTATGCTTCATGATTTCAAATGATTACTTATGTTCTGAATCCCATTGGGAATGGTAGGCTGAACATGGCATCAAAGTAGTTACGGACTATCTGAAAAGCTAGATCCCTGTCTGATACTGTTAGACTTCGCATTAAGGAACAATTATGTGTGCAATTTCTATTATGTATTGACAGTTATATGTGCAGTTTTTATTATACATGACAGTTATGCGTGTTTTATGAATTTGTAATAAATAGAAAATTATGAAAAAGGGAGGGGAGTTGGTTAATTTGGAATAAGATTTAGGGAAGGAGAGATCTGAGACTCTCGAATTTCTTGGAGAACCCATTAGGAAACCTTGACCTTGTTAATTCCTTTCTTTGTAATACTTTCTGTTGTAACAATTGTGCAAGTGTATGTTTGAAACCCTGATTGAGAACCTTTCTCTGGTGATTGATCAAAGTATTTTGTTATTGTCCATAAATAATTTTGCAGGTTCGAGATCTTGATTTTTCCATAAAAGTGATAGGTTGTGAAATAACAAGGGAAAATGATGGCCTGGCAATGAGTTCGCGCAATGTACATCTTTCACTTGAAGAGAGGGAAAAGGTTTTAATTTATTTCATAGTTCTTTGATTATCTGAAGCATGCGATGATATTTAATGTCAGTCCAATAATAAAAATAATGTTGATAATGCATTGTTGAAAATATAAAGCTTTTTGATGTGCCATCCTCTTCATTTCCGGCTTTAAAAACTACAAACCCCTTAATCTATTTTTTCATATTATCTGTCTTCCATCTACAGCTTGGTAACACTTTTCAATCCTTTTGCAGGCGCTATCTATAAGCAAATCATTAACAACAGCCAAGTCAGCGGCAGAAGATGGTCAGGTGGATTGTGAGAAATTGAGGAATTTAGTCATCCAATGTATTACTGAAGCTGGGGGAAGAATTGATTATGCTGAGGTGAGATGTTAATTTTATTTATTTATTTTGAGTGTAATGTAGCCTGCACTGAAACTTCCTATAAAAATGCCCAGTTCTGTGGTTGGGCCTTTAGTCTAGTCCATGCACTATTTTGCAACCCTCCTAAAGTATTTACGTTGTGTCCATGATTTATTTTCAACATATGAGGACCAAATTCATGAATGTAAAACTTACTTTATTGATGTATGTATGCCATCTGAAATATGTTTGCACCTAACAGAGCCTTAATTAAGACAAAGCAATAGGGAATGAGAAGGTTATGGATAAATAAAGGTATTTTACAATGCTAACTACTAACTTGATACTTTTTTCATGCAGATTGTTGATCAACAAAGCTTAGAGAAAGTGGAATTTATCAAAGGTCCTGTTGTGTTCTGTGTTGCTGCATATTTTGGGAAAGTCAGGCTTATAGACAACATGGAAATCAACTTGTAAACGGCTGTTATAATTTAATCTAACCTTGTGTCATCTCAGTTATTGGTTAGCATTTCATGGAGTAGTCGTCAATATAGTACAGGATATAGAGATATTTTTCTACAATCATTTTACCGGCTCTTGATATTTTGTGCGAGCTGCTACCTTTGTCACTGTTAGGAAATCAGTGAACTGGTCTTTTTCCTTTACTGGACAAAAAATACGTACGCATACTCATTATTTATAACTTCAACTATATGCTGAATAACAACTCTGATAGTGGAGAAGATGATTAAAGCTTGGTGACTGCAAAATGTGGAATGGAATAATTTGGACTGGTCTTTGTATGGCTTTGTTCTAGCAAGATAAGCCACTGTTGATTCAAGATTATTTTTGTTTTTGTTCGTATGGTTTTGTTCTAGGAAAACCATGTCAAGTGCAAAGCATAACACAAGGTACAAAGCATATGCTGGGGATAGCTAGGGAGTAGGGACACTGTTGTGTGAACATCTGCCAGCTAACCTTGTGGATTAGTTTTTTCAACCTTTTGATGAATTGTTTAAGCTGTTCAGGGTTTTCTTGCTCTTCTCAACCATGATTTCTAGTTCTTTCCTTTATACAATATTTGGCAAAGTTTTGGAAATTTGGCACTTACAATTATATATAGCTGAGAATTTATGGCAAGAATGATATCATATATTTGGATTTTGAATCTTCTTCACTATGCTAATGTGATTTTAATGACATACTTTTAAACGTTTGACCCCTGTCTAAAAATTGGCTTTGAGAATAATTGCTTATAGCCAGGACAGGATGACAACAACTCTTTGAAACACACTTCAATGTGAGTATATATCTTTGTTTTCAATCAAGTACTATCCAGATCATTATTTGGACAAAACCTGATATCTATTCTAACACTCAAGCACGAACATGAATTATCAAAAGCCTTAATCGTTATTCAAAATGTTTTGAATTTTTAATTAATATTAGGACCAAATTTTGCGCATAGAAGATGACTTATCAGCTGCAAGATTATGATAATTTCTTCTACATCAACTACAAATGTGATAAGTTCAATGACATATGCTCCAATGGCTAGTTTCTGTTCAATAACTACAAATGTGACAAGTTCAATGACATATGCTCCAATGGCTAGTTTGTGTTCAATAAGTTGAATGATTCTTCTTTTGGAGGGGTGATACCATCTACAAAACAGGGGTGCCTAGTCATATTGTTGCCTTGATATCAGTGTGAGAGTATGATCTTAACCCTCCGGTGAACCGAGACCATAGCAGTTGTAGAAAAACAAGGGTTTTCCTGTTCTAAACCCACACTCTGAAGAGAAACCTGTCACATTTCAATAACAACTGAAGTACCATATTTGTAACATGCTTCTCTACACGAATGAGCACACCGTATATGTAACATGCGTCTTTACGTCAATGGGCACCTTTGATCGCTCCAGTCTTAGGGAAGGAACTTGATAGTGATGGTGAAGTTATTCGTATTGGCAATGTTGGAGCTGGTTACTAAGGTGGGAAAGCTTGATGTTGGCTTGTCAGGAGTGTAAATGCAGTGGCGTCGTAAACATATTAGAGTTCATACTGTGTATTTGAATGGTCTGCATGAAGGATTCATTGTAATGATCATGTGAAGGCAACTTCATTGATGGATTTTTAGAGCTGGAGAGGATGAAAGTGGTGGTGAGGCATGGTTTGGGAATGAAAGCGTCAATTGATAAGGTAAGGGTAGTTCCTTTTCTTTTTATGGAAGACAAGGAAAACCTTATTAGAAGAAAAGAGAAGAGGATTCTGGGTTAATTTTCTCCACTTTCATTCTTCAATAACAAAAGTTAAAACCCTAATTGTCAACGTTTAAGAACATCACAATGCAGAGCTTGCCACATATGGACAATGTAAATACAAAAAAAATAAAAAGGGTTAATAGTGCTTTTCACCCCTGTAATATATGTCATTTTTGGTTTTCACCCCTGGAAAAAATATATTTTACGAGGATGCAAATCAAACCGAAATTTTTATAGGGGTGAAAACCTGACATATATTACAAGGTGAAAAACACTATTAACCCAAATAAAAAAATCACATATGTAGTGTAATGAAAAATAGGCAGTACGAAATTTAACTAAGCAGTGGCTGGTTTCTAATAGAGAAAACATCAAAATCCTCACACCAAATACTAAAACTCCCACCTAAACTATATAGAGAACGACAAATTAGCACTACACTGTGGGAGACAAAATGGTGAAAATGCACACTATACAAACAATGTCATATAAAACTGATGAATATCATAGATGTAGGATGAATGTAAATCTCAAAAGGTTAAAAGCATTGTGGATAGTAGATGCAATGGCAATCAGCTAGTGAAAATCTTATAGAGTGAGGAGACACTTTGACACAGTTGGAGCCGCCAATGGACTTGTTCATTCATTTAGTACAGTTGAAGCCACCGCAGATTGAAAGAACAATAATGAGAATTAGGGCAATTATGATACCCAGAACAATTAGCTTTATCTTCATATTTTGGAACCACATGTTTCTCCTAAGCTTGGTTCCATGTTGCTTGAAATCTTGTGCCTGCAAAATCATATATGAATTGAGAGTCACAAAAATGATAGCAACAATTTGAAATTATTTCAAAAAAGTCAAAATAAAACAGAGACATCAATCTTTCGAGATTTAAGTGCTCTCTATTACGAAAGGTCACTGCAGGTACAATGTGAACCAAATTCAGTGTTTGAAGGTAAAGAAATGAAGAAAGATAATACCATGTCTGAAATAGTGTAATAGATATAGACATGCTTGCTTACTGGTGATTTGTATTTACAAACATACACACATCAAAAGGTACTTGAGCAAATTTGGTTGACTAATGTTACTAGCAGTCAACAATATTGTGTACCACATACCAGATTTACCTTTTAGGTCTTATTGTGATAACCTAAAACGAAAAAGTGGCAAAATGCAAACCCACATGAATCACATACCTATCACAACATTCCATTCCATGTAACTATGACATTTATCATTAGATATAATGTTTGCTAATTGCTCATGAAATTCCTGTTGCCTATTAACTATATGTTTGTCTATATGAGTCTTTGTTGCATCTGTCCAAAACCATTATTATGATTGAAGATTACTCAGAGTGTAGATTGTATATTAGTAATTTAGTATTCAAATTTCAGATTGTAGATGCCTATGCTTACAATGATAATTACTTCAATATTGACTACTAAAAACACTTAAACATTGAGTTGTGTATTCAGTTTTCAAATTTCAGATTGTAGATGCGTATGCTTACAATAAGAATTACTTCAATATTGAAAACTAACAACACAACATTGAGTTGTGCAGGAGAGAGCAGGGGTCGAATTTGTACCATCTATAACAATCTATTAACCAGCACTTTTATAAGACTGTTGTTCTAAAAGGTTATTAATATAAAAAATGCAATTATAGAAACCAACGGACCTGAGAGCGAAGGTTCTCTGTCTTGTCTACTAAAAGCTCAATTTTCTCCCCACGGTCCAGAACCTGCCAAAATGGATAAATATTATAGAGAATTCCATATGTCACACACTCACATTCAATAGATTAAACAACTTTAAATATGACCACTTGATAAAAAAATAATAGAAACAACAACAATTATAATCACGAGAAAGTTTAGTTTCTGCAAACAATTTTCCTGGCAATAGAGAAGGGAAAATGATAAGGATGTAAGTGGTATACCTTCTCAATATTCTCCATCATAACTCCTTTGACCTCTGAGACCTGAGCTTGCACTTTAGAAAGCTTGCTAATCTCCTCTGGGTGATCAACACAGTACTGCATCTGCTCCTTCAACTTAGATCTACACCATGAACAACAAAGGTTTCACAATAAATGTATGCCACTAGCAAATTAACAAAATAAAAATTTCAGGATATGCAAGTACCCAAACTCTTTGTTGAGACTCTTAGCAGCTGCATTTTCAGCTGTTCCTCCAGCATATTTCTTGCTAAAATCTTCCTTTATACGTTCAAGGAAAGCAATTGGAATCTGCCGTCCAATTGACTCAACAGCAACAACACAGTAAGCTACATCATTCAGCAGATTTTAAGTCAGTTCCAAACTCATAACGTTTTAAACCTCAACAAAAAAAGGAAAACAAAACATCACAAAGAGAAAACAAAATATTTTAAAAAAAATCAAGTTAACAATAGAACGAGATTTAATTCATCATTTACATTTGGTATAGTAAATTTTCTGAACAACCAAATGTCTTCTTTCTCCCTCAGATTTCATTCTATATAGCTGTAAAAAGAAACCTTCCCTTAATTTTCTATTTTATCAACAAATAAATTTACTACCAAAATTTAAAATGTTTCTCTTGAAGTTAATAAGTATCAGAACACCTACATCGAATACAACTTATTTAGCCACTGACGCTTCAAATTGAAGGTGTGCCTCATGTTCAACTAACACGATACATGTAGTATTTATAGCACCGACTATTTCTGATCGAAGACGTGTTTGGTGTCTGACACAACAACAACACATGTGATTACATTCAATTATGGCATTTTCTTAAATTACTACCGGTTTCAACGTGTCAATGTACTTGTGTCTGGTATCCCCGTACGTGCTTCATAGCATGTAGTTATGTTCAATCACTCACTTTTATTTTCTTAAATTATTATGAGTGTCTACATAACAGTGTCAATGTCGTGTCTCAGTGATGTATATATCGACAATGTAATCAAGTCAATTCTCAGTCACACAAATTTATTACTTCCTATTAGGCCTTATTTTATTTTATTTTTTTATCATATTCAAACAACAAAACCATTCACATATTTTAAAAATGTAAATAAATTCAAATCAAGCAATGCACACCGAATACACATTGTCATTACCATTCTACTGTTCACAGATCAAGTATTAACAACTAACGCACATTCAAATCTAAAAATAGAAACAACAAAATCACAAAATGAAAACAAATCAATATAAGAAGAGTTTAGCTGAGTTACTGAATCCGCTATCGACGAGGTAATTGAAGGTATGACCATCACAATTGTAATTGAACTTATTGTTCGACGAAGGAAGTTTCTGGAGACATTGCGCGGCAACTGCGGTGAAGTTACCGGTGAACTCGGTGTATTCTGCGAGAATGACAGTGCCCCGAGCAACGAAGCTGTAGATCAATGATTGTTGTCCCATCGTCTCGAGTCAGAGAATGACAATGCCGGTTGTAGAGAGAGAGAAAAGAGAGCTTTAGAGAGAGAAAGTGATGAAGAAGAACGAATGAGTAGGGTTTGTTAATTTGTAACAGAAAGTGTGGAACGAAAAGAGAAAGGAAATAAATGTGAAGTTGCTAGCTTAGATGCTAAGTAAACTAAGTAAACGTGAAATAGAAGAAAAGGTGAAGTTTTTGATAATTTACCCTTGTGTTTATTGGTTATTACGTGAATACCCTGGCGTACGACATACCATTCGTGTATTTCGAATTTGAAATTTATTTAGTACCACTATCCGTTGAGGTGGGTGACATTTAGCATACACAATACACTCTTTTTGGGCATCATACAAAAATGATTGTTTCACCATTGATATATTAGTATTTTATACAATGGCTAAGATTAAAGATGGGTTAACTCTTTAGTGGGTTAATGTGATAAAATATGTGTATTTGTAATATCACCCCAAACTATATGTAAAATTATATTGATGGATTTTTAAATATTAATTAAAAATTTGATAAATTTTACTGATTTTATGAAAAAATTAAGTCCTAATAAATTTTGATATCTTGCAATTTAGTATCATGATACACAACCGTAAAAAACGCTTAATTAAAACTTATTACAATCTCTGGCTAATTAAATTTTTGTATCGACTAGTACAAACTTAAGAATTGTTACTCCTTTGACAAAATAAACAATTATTCTTAATTTTAATTGGAAGCCTGCAAACAAAATAGGCCAAAGGAAACATGTTCGTTCCTCTTCCTCTGCCACCCTCCGCCGCTCTCCCTGAGCCCACAATCGATTCTCTTTTCCCAAATCGCGATTCTCTTCCTCCTTTGCTTATGTGAAGCTTCTGCATTTTTCTATGAAAAGAAATGAATGTTGTTTGACTCTCTGTTCATCTTAGTATCTTCTTGTTTTTGAGGTGGATTGATTTGAACTTGGAAGATGAAAAAATCCAGATCTAATTTTTTTTACTCAAATCCAGATTTGATTCAGTATAAATAAATTAATAAAACTAAATACAAAATAAATTCAAAACGTAAACTCAACTACTCATTTACAATATACAAAAAGCTCATAAAAGATGGGGAAAAATCCCAGTCAACCATAGGAATATCCAGCTATTGTAGTTCTTTGAAATTTTGCATGTTTTATGGTGATTTCCAATTCATGTTTTAATAAATAATTTACTCATTCAATCAAATAATATGATTGTGTAAAATAACAATGTTCTAATTTTTTCTCAAAAAAAAAACAATGTTCTAATTTACTAAAAGATGTAAGTTGTTTGAAATTTTGAAACGATACTTTTTGGTTTGAGTTTAAGCTTTGTAGGTAAGAAGGTGAAGGACAGAGAACAATCTGGTTGTGTTAATTTCAAAGCTGTAAATTGT
>Ga0099826_10000686_pt1 | contig 17635 bp, 14 predicted proteins | sample Mtrugardesep15_FD_76830 | JGI IMG/M metagenome (GOLD analysis project Ga0099826, IMG submission 76830) | Root nodule microbial communities of legume samples collected from California, USA - M. trunc garden sep15 | ecosystem: Host-associated > Plants > Roots > Nodule | place: USA: California... | reverse complement strand
GCATAAAATTAACAAAAATCACATAAAAGTCACTTAAATCTTATTCTCCAAATCTCCTAAAATATATAAAAATATATCTAGACTCCTCAAATAATTCAAATAATTAAATAAATAAAAGTGGGCATTACAACTGGGACTCTGACACCACACTCCCCGCCACTGAACGAAGACGATTAGCAAGAACTTTGGCAAGGATCTTATACAAACATCCAACGAGCGAGATAGGCCTGAAATCATTAAGGCGTTGCGGACTATTCACTTTTGGGATTAAAGCAATAAAAGTTGAGTTTAGACCTTTTGTAAGTTTCCCATTACGATGAAATTCCACCAAAAATCTCATTAAATCTTCGTGAATTAAGTCCCAGAAATCCTTGATGAATCCTAAATTAATACCATCTGGTCCCGGGCTTTTGTAACTATCACAATCCCACACTGCCTTCTTCACCTCCGTAATAGAAAATGGTTTTGTTAAAGTACCTGCCTGAGCACAAGATAATTTGCGGAACTGAAGGTTTTCCACTCCCGGACAGTCAGCCCCTATAGCCTTAAAATGAGTAGCAAAATGAGAATAAACAGCAGCACGAATGTTATTTACCCCATTCACGCTAACACCATTAACAAACAACAAATGAATAGCATTTTGACGCCTCCGACTAGACATACAACCATGAAAATATTTAGAGTTTGCATCACCTGTCTGTAGCCAATTCATACGGGATTTTTGACAATTGACACTATTTTGAACACGAGCCATTGAATGTAAATTAACTGATAACTCATGTAGCTCTTGCATCTCATCTTCTAACAATGTTGAGATCTCTACTTTGGAATCTAAACAAGAAATTTTATTTTTAACCTTCGACATCTTTCCATCTAAATTCTGACAGTGTTGAATATGCCACTCTTTAAGACTTACTTTCATCATTTTCAGTTTTTGGTGTAAAACAAAGCCGCCCCATCCATTGCACACGAAAGTAGCCCATTTTTCACGGACAAAATCGGCGTAACCAGTGTAATCAGACCAACATTTGAGCATCCGCAACGGACAAGGTCCCCAATTAGCCTCATCAACATGTAACATCACCAGAACATGATCAGAAAGACCACGCTGATAAGCTACCTGAATACTGTTAGGCCATATTTCACACCATTTGTTTGATAGTAAAAATCTATCCAACCGACTCATCGTCATCCCATCACCTTTAAACCAGGTAAACAAACGACCACAGATAGGAAAATCAATAAGAAAACTATCATGAATGAATTTATTAAACATGTCCGCATCCACTTGCCTAAACACAGAACCCCTTCCCTTCCTCTCATCAGCGATGCGGACTGAATTAAAATCCCCACATACACACAGACAACAATTATGATTATTAAGAACCAGTAAATTCAACCTCTCCCATAACTCCCTCTTGGCCGCTAAATCACAGGATGCATATACATTAATAATAACAAAATCTTCAGCAGAGTGAATAATTGTACCTTTAACAACCAACACATTACCAAAGCCCATTGATGACCAAACCTGAACACGAGAAGCATCCCACACTGATAATAAACCACCAGAAGCGCCATCAGATTTTTGGAACGAGTAACCACAAGGAATGTCACCCCACACTGATTGAACTAACATGTCATTGACCACTTGCAATTTGGACTCCTGGATACACAACATCATTGGATTCTTCTCCCGCACTAACCGCCGAACCTCCACTCTCTTTTCTTCGCCCCCAACCCCCTCACATTATAAAATAACACCTTCATTGCAACCTCCACCCCGCCCTAACCCCACCTACGCCAACCCCCTCAACTCTTACCACCCTCACCAAAACACCCATTTACTTCGCCCCCCCACCAACTCACCACCAACAACCGCCCTCCACTCTCTCCTTCCCTCCCTTGTTAACAAGTCAAAACTATTCAGAGTGTCACATTGATACTTCACTCCCACCGCCTTGCCTAAATTCCTAACATCCGCCGCTACCCCTTGCCCTTTACCATGTAACACCACCCAATTCTCCCAATCTTTATTGACAGAAGAAGAATTATTTGAAGAGTTCAAGGATGAATTCACTGCTGCCTGCCCTTTCTTGCTAGCCGCAGACACTTTTTGTTTCTGCTTTTGTTTTTTCAAAAGTTTTAAAATATGTTTTCTATCGGCAGCCGGCATACAGGCAATTCTTTTCATGAATCCCACGGTATTCTTCGCACGACCACTCTTATTGCTTTGTGACAAATCAATAGGTTGTGAAGAATTAAATTGAGTCGTAGCAAGATTACCAACCTTATTTTTGTTGACATTGCAAGTAGCAGAAAATACATCACCTCCGTCCTGAATAGACTTTCGATTCACAAGCCAATCAACACTCCAAGGTCCATTATTAATAGTTACCTTTGGTGCTGCTGGAGGATCCGTAAACAATGTTGTATTTGGTCCCATTACTTCATTCATTGGTGACTTCCCTAATGGCTGGGTCACTTGTGATACATTCACCTCAAAGAACTTTATTTCCTGGCCATTAACAACAATCCCAGGTGATCTACGTGTAGGAGATAAAACAGTACTTCTCTTCTTCTCTTCATGATGACTCCATTCCTTGTGCAAGTCGTCTACCAATTCATCCAATTCCCACTCCCCTTGAACTTCATCCAAATCATCGACATCATTTGGTTGAATAATACCCTCCGGTGTTGAATCTGATTCCACCTCTGTCATAAACGCATCCTCCCCCAAATTACAACCCCATTTCTCCACCAACTTGATATTAAACTTTGTCCCATCAATCAAAAATTCTGCCAATTTATTAACAATCTCAATTTGCGGTGTCGATACTAAAATGCGAGCAAAATCCATCCGAGCTTTATTCACCGTACATTCATCAGCAAGGATAAATCTCCCTATCCCCAAAACACACAGTCTGAAAAAAGAAACATTCCATGCGTGTACCGGAACCCCATACACACGAAGCCAAGCACCACGTTCGTACCTGACCTCCTTAGATGACCACTTTTGAGTGTTTGCAAATAACATACTAAAAAAATCAATTGCCCTATTGAAAAATTATATTTGAACAATTATTTTAAGACAACCTATCTTTTACACACTCATTATGTCCTTACATTTTTTCTCTATTACACATCAACTTCTTTTACTTACACTTTATACACTTCATGAAGTGTGTTATGTAGTTATTGATATTCTTTCATTTTACACTTCGATGACATAAGAATAGTATAATAGGGCTACTTTATAAAAAAAAAAAAAATGAAGTAGGATAGTGTTCAGAAATTCACCTTTATGAAATGTCTCTATCAAATTTAACTTTATTTAAAAAAAAATACATTAAAAAAACTTGTTATTTCTATCTAACAATGATGGTTTATTTTATCATTAAAGTATTATGATTATTAAAGTATTTTTGCGTCTCACTTTTGCTATTACTCTCTTCGTTCTTTTTTAAGTGTCGTTTTAGAAAATTTCCACGAAAATAGCAAAGTGTATTTTTGCACATTTTCTTCCTATTATACCCTTAATTTAATCCATCAATATATCTCTATTTTTTTGCACACACTTTATCTGTCCAATAAATTTAATATTTTATATTTTTCTTGTAACAAACATTTTTAATTTTTTTATGATCGTAACAAACATTTGTTACTACTTCCATCAGCAGTTCCAATGAGTCTTCTATTCCTTCTTCCTTTTGAACATTCATGGAGTTTTTTTTTTGTTTTTCTCTCAAATTATTCTTTTACTTTGCACTTGAAATTTTTAACAATTATTCATCTTATTTATAGAATTTTAAATCTTCATAAAATCATTATTATATGTAACAAAATTTTGTTTAAATCTGAAGATAACAAGAAACAAATTTTGTTTAAATAAAAACTTTGTTTAAAAAAACAAACTTTAGTTTTTCAAATATATAACATTAATTAGTTTTATTAAAAAAGATAAGAGTAACCAAACAAAGAAAAAGATATGATTAATTGACAAATTAAAAACGAAAGAAAGATAGGAGTAATTATTATTATATACATATCGTACAATTCAAATTTCTTTTAATATCTATTGTAAATAATATAATTGGAGAAAAATAATTAATAATTGGTTTAAATAAGTAAATCGTTCATGTAAGTTCGCGCGTTTTTGGTCCATGTATATTTTTTGTTCTAAAACAAACTCTGTAAATTATAAATGTTTTGGTTTTGGTCTTTGCATCATCATCTGTTACAAAAATGTGTATGTGGCAAAAAAGGGTGGTGTAGCGGCGTGTGGCATGACATACGACGTTGATGTGTCGTTTCAGATGTTCAACACAAAGTTAGAGAGACTAAAACCAAAAATCAAAATTCGTAGAAGGACTAAAACCAAGAAACGAGAAGACAAAAATTAAATTTAAAAACTTTGGTTCTTCCATCTTCTTCATGTCTTTCTTCCTCCATTTTCATCTTAGCCGTACACCTTCAACATTTCTTCTACCCAAAATTAAATTGATTTTAATATAATTGATTTTCAGCATTTCACTCACTCAAAAGTTGGTTCGTATGGATTGATGTTGTTTGAATCCAAATTGATTTTGAAAGTGATTCTTATAAGATTGTTTATGGTATAAAACTAGAATATATCTCATCTAAAATGGGCAACTTAGAATGTACAAGATGATTAAAGAAGAAGTAGATTCAATCTAAAATGGGCAAACAACAATGAGTTGTCTTTTCTTTTTTCATTTTAGAAGATTCTATTCAATAAAACTAACTTCCAAGACCTAGATTAAGAAGATTGGGTTACTTTACTAAATCCAACATTAGATTAAGTGATTAAAGTGTCCAACATTCATAACTTAAAGAACCAAAATAAAGGAAAAAAAATTAAGAGACCAAAACAAAATTTACAATTAAATTAAGGGACCAAATGTATAATTTTTAGCCTATATTATTTCACTTACAATAATTCATTTCAAAAGTCTCATATGTTTTTTTCTTTTGAGGAGGAGTCTCATATCTTTTTATTAGCAAGTTAAAATGAATGATTTATTTACTTATTTTTTAATAAAAATGGTTCATTGCTAAAAAAAAAAAAAGGTTCTTACATACATTTTTTGAAAAGAAAAAGTTGACGAAAGTTGGGAGTATAGAATGAATATGAAGGGTGTAATTAACATTTCTCAGAAAGAGTAATTTGGACGGAATTCTACTTGGGTCAGAATAGTTCATCTTGTCCAACCTTAAAAAACTAAAAAATAAAAAATAAACACAAAACCTTGGCAGCACCGAAACCTCAATTCTCTGTTCCCTCTTTCCTCAACACCAAAAACAAGAAAGAGAAGCCATGAAAAGAAGAATCACAAAGCTTCTGAGCCTCTCATTTTCATCTCTACAATCTCAAATTCATCACCAACCACTCTCAAAATCACTAACACCCATTTCCTCTTTCTCAACATTTTCCAACTCTGAAAGAGATTCACTCATTCTCCAACAGTTCAAAGAAAGAAAACTCAAAGGTTCATCAAATTCAGTTTCAAAATCAAGTTTTGACACTAATGATGAGAAAATGGTTCAAAAGGGTTTGAAAAATGAGACTGAAAAAAACACTATGGTGGTTGGTGGCTTTAAGGAGTTGGGTTTGAGTGATGAGCTTGTTGAGGTGATGGAAGAGATTGGTGAGTTTGTACCAAGTGAGATACAACGTGTTGTTATTCCAACTATTTTGGATGGGAAGAGTTTGTTGTTGAGTTCACCTGCTCAGCATGATAGGACTTTGGCTTACTTGTTGCCCCTTATTCAGGTTTTGACCCTTTGCAGTTTTTAAGATTGTTTACTTAGTGTATGTTTGGTTTTGCGGTGACAAAAATTGATTTTGAATGGATTGGTTTTATAAATTTGATTTTAGTTTTAAGTGGGTTAGAATGTATATTTTCTGAAGCACATACACTTTTGATTGAAGGCGTCTTTGGTGGCCCGACATGTGTACTAACACATGTGATTACATTAAATTATGTCATTTTCTCAAATTATTAGCGGTGTTAACGTGTGTGAGTGTCAGTGTCGTGCCAAGTGTCTGTATACACCTGTGTTTCATAGTATATAGTAGATTATGTTTGGATACATCCTATAAAATTGAGTTGAATGATAACTTTGAATATAAAAATTAGGTTTGGTGTTAAAAGGTGTTAAAAGCAATAAATCATATTTTTAAGTTAGAATCGATTCTAGATACAAAATCAAATCTATTAGTCATCATCTAAACATGTCAAACTTAATTCTACATCTCTAGAATCAATTTTGTCTCCTCCAGAAGTGGAACCAAACATACACTTGAAAAACCATGTACATTTTTCATTTTCTGAAATTTGTGTTGATTTTAAAGTGCTAATAAGGAAATGGAAGACTTGTTTGATGAATGATTGTGATAGAGGCAAGATAGAATGATAGCTAGGGAAAATGCATGTTCAGAAACAACAGTGTTTTGACATTTACAGAATTTCTTAAAATGTTGAAATCTATTTTCCAAATTTTATGAAAGAAAATAGTGTGTGAAATATTGAATAGTATATTTTATCATGTTTTCTTAGTTGAAGTGATAACAGAAAACATGGAAAACAGATCCTAAATAAAGGTTTTTGCCGTTTTAAATAATGGTTCGTGACCGCGATTTGGACTGTGACATAAAGGTGTTTGTTATTGCCAAAACTGCAACTCAACTGCAATTGAGGTCACATCAGCCGCATCTGACCGTGGTTCTCCGAAATATTAAGCATCGCGACACCACCGCAACTGTTATCATTACCACTATTTAGAACCTTGGTTTTGTCTTTGATAAAAAATGGTTTTTATTTCATTTTATTTAGGATGATGTTAAGTTAAAATGTTCTGTATTGGTTTCTCATTGTTGTCTTGAACTTGTAAAATCACACTGAAGATTTCTCAGCATTTCTCACCACCATATTCCAAATTTATTATGCTTCTTGTTTGTCTCAACTATTTGAACTCTGTTGTGAAGTGAAACATATCAGTTTGTGCCAACTTGAGTGTTCCAATGAGATAAAACAAATTTCCAAAATCTCTTATTATGATCAATTCTGTGTTTTTCTTAGAATCATCAAAGTATATAGTAAACTACAAATATTCTCATGACATGAGCGACTCTTAAATAAAACTAAAACTACAACATGATTACAAAATTAACAGGAATTTTCTTCCATTCACTGGTATGTTTTTAAAGGGTGACTGAAGAGGGAAATTGGGAGTAGAAATCATATATTACCTTTTTTGATAGGTAAGCATAGGGAAATTGAGAGTAGAAATCATTTAATCTAAAAAAAAAAAAAATACACTGTGATTATTCTTATATTCTCTATGGAACAGATTGAAGGTGAGATTTAAATTAAAAAATAAGCTTGAACCTTATAGCATTTATAAATTATTCAGTGTAAACTAGTTTTACATTGACATATAGTAAGAACTCACTCGTGATATTGCAACATAGGTTAGTTTTGTTCCTTCTATGTTCATTATTTCCTTGTCTCAATGTGGATTAAATCTGTTTACTTGTATAGATGCTGAGACGAGATAGAGAGTTGCTTGGTTCGAATTCAAAGCATCCTCCAGCCGTTGTTCTTTGTGCTTCAGAGGAGAAAGTTGAACAGGTCACTCTATGCTATCATGATCTTGTCTGATTAGTTCTGTAGTTTATGCCTCTTAAATTCTTGAATTGATTTTGATTTTGACAACTTGTTTTACATTGCAGTGTTTTAATGCTGCAAGATATATCATCCGTAATGCAGAGTTGAAGTCTGCAAAGAATTCTGCTTCATCTGATAACGAAAAGTCAAATTCCTCATTTGGCTTAATGATTGGAACTCCTTGTGAGATTCTTCAATTCATTGAAGAGGGGATTGTTGTTCCTGCTGAATTAAAATACTTGGTTAGTATCTCACTTATAAATGCATTAATTATGTTTTATTCCCCCAACTTATGCTAATGTCCTGTTTAATCCGTGTAGGAAAAAAATAACTTTTTTTGGTGCTTAATGTTCTGAAACATGTAACATTTGGTTCTCATTGCTTCATTTTAGTCCCTGTAATATAATATCGACTTAAATTATATGCACTGTCAGTTTAAACGGTTTTTTACATTGTCAATAAATCACAGCCATTAGATCATTTGAAGCATTTGATTTTAACCATGATTGTTTCAAAAGTCACACATTATGAGTGGTTGTGATTTGCCGACAATGTAGAACTTTTTACATTGCAGTGTATGAAAATTCATCTCTTATATGAATAGAAACAAAATGGTAACATATTGTAGCTTATTTCAATACATCGGGGACACAAATGATACTTGGTCCCTTGGTAACACTTCGTTGACTAAATCGCCACAGGAATTAAGAAAGTTTGTAGTAATAATAAATTTGTTAGTAATTTGTACTGTTTTTTCAAACTTACCTCTTAGAGAGTGCATTACTTTATTTCTCCATCATAATAATCGTTGCTAACCACCATAAAAAAGTACAATAGTTAGTAAGATTTTGGTTAAGAAATAGTTAATGTAGTTGAAAATTTGAAAGGGGATTAGGAAAATTCTCAAGAAGCTCTTATACTTAAAAGACGGATGTAGTAAATTTTAACTCCCAAAACTGAATATTAACATGCATTAAGAGACTGAAAACATAAATAATCTTAGATTTATTCCATGTAATGGCTTTCAGGTTACCGAGGGGTAACCTTGGCGCAACTAGTAAAGTTGTTGTCATGTGACTGAAAGGTCATGGGTTCAAGTCCTGGAAACAGCCTCTTGCGTATAATACACCAAATGGTGGGACCCCTTCCTAGACCCTGCGTATGCGGGAGCTTTAGTGCATTGGGTTGCCCTTTTAATGGCTTTCAGGTTACCAGTTCTTGGGAGTTCCAAACATTGATCACATTTATATTTTTCATTTTCTTTGAGTAGGTATTGGACGAAGCAGATTCCATGCTTGGTAGCAACCTTGGTCCTGAAATCCATAAAATTATCAAACCATTACAACACAATGAATCAAAACCCAGTGTCAAAAGATTTCAAACGATTATGGCAATTTCAACTATAGCCGAGGTATGATTAGAAGTTGAATATGTTTTAGTATTTCGACTATTGCATGCTTGGGCTTCCATCATACTTGTATGTTTATGAATTTATCCTTTTGGTATGGCAGGTTTTGGGTGAAGATTCGCCGATTGTGAAACGACTTGAACGTGATCATGCCGGAAATATTTCTGCATTGTCTGTAGAAATGGAGGATACTGAAGTTTTTCATTTGATAGAGTCTCTCGATGCTCTTAGGAAAAAATTGGAAGAGACCATGAATACCCTTTAGAAATAACACATTTTGGTCTACAATTTCTATAGGTTAGTGTACATGTATTAAATTTAAAGAGTGAACACTCAAATTCGTCCCTGAATTTTTATGGATTTGCCAAATTCGTCCCTCAATTATGTGAAATATCAACTTAGTCCTTGAATTTGTGAGACGTCCATAAAAAATGTCCTTCCGTCCAAGTGCTTCGTTAGCCATGCTGATTTGTCGCCCTGCATACTGTTGTCTTGTACACGTGACAAAAAGGAAGCCACATGTTCAAAGACTATTTTTTATGTTATTCCAATTTTGCCCCTGTATTACCCATACCTCCTTTCTCACATTTCTCTCAGAAACATCAAAAACGTCGTTGACTCTTCTCTTTCCTGCTAAAATTTTCTCCATTCTCACCTCTCCAAAATCATCATAATATCCGGCAATTCTCACGTTTTTGAAGTTGTTGTGTTCGGCTATGATTTTTGCCTATGTAATATTTCAGTTTCAATTTGTGTGTTCTGGCTTTTTTAGTTTATTTTGTACACATATATTTCAAGGATCAATTTGATATCTAATTAAACAATTCAAAGACTTATTTGATGGTTTTTTAATATAACGTAAGGATCTATTTGATAGATAGAGAAATAATTCAGGGTCTAATTTGATGGTAATATTATTACAGAAATGTTACATTTCTCAATCATCTTCAACCTCTTTTCATTAGAACTTTACCAAAGGAAAAACATAGAATGACCTTCTGGGTTTTTTGAAGTATTGGATTTTCTAACAACACAAATTCTAGGATACCAACATTCAAGCACTCTCACAACACCATTAAACTTGGAGCTCGAAGATGAAGCTCGACTTTCATAACTGTTATTTTCCATATTCCCATCCCCCATCACGTCGGCCCCGTTAACGGTCCGTTTGAACAGAATGACTAACTTGATTGACGTTTAACAAATTGAAAGATTAATTTGATATTTCACATAATTGAGTGACATATTTGACCGACCCATAAAGATTCAGTGACGAAGTTGATGATTCATTCTAAATTTAAATATTTTATAGAAAACTATGAGTATGGGGGCCTGTTCCCTGATTCTGCGCGCATATATATATATATATATATGTGAGATTTTAGTACATGGGTATGCCCTTTACTTGAAACTATGAGTAATATATTTAAATTTTCGCACCGAATTGTAGATAAGGCCTCTTGGGGTGTTACAGTAATCGTCGTAGCTTTAAATTCTCGCTTGCACAGAGACATACTATTGACATTTTTGAAATATCTAATCTAACTTTAAAGAAACTCGTCGAGTGAACAAGGGATACTGGCATGCTGCACTTTGCAAAGAATTAATTAAGGATTAACATATTGCATAATATTGTGTCATTACAGTAATGAGAAGATTCTTATCAACTAAAATGCTCACATCCTTTTCTATATTAATAAGAAAATCTATAGTAGTTAAGTATTGAGATATGTATGCTAAATATTGAGTTAAGTATTATATTTCTTGTGTATATCTATTTGGTATCATGCACATGAAAGCATGACACTTTCAACACACCTTTATCAAATTTCAATTGAAGGAAGCATATTTTTTTTATTTTTTTAAGAAGCTAGCCCACCCAAATTGACACATGAGAGAATCGAACCTGAGACCTTGAGAAGGAGCACGTTCTCAGGTCCCAAGCCAATATCATTGGGTCAACTCAAGTGAGTTACTTTGTTCAATGAAAGTTGCTTTTTTGACTTCAATAACTTCCTAGTAACACATGGAAAATACTAATTTGCCTCCAGCGGTAGTTAACTACCGTTGGCTTAGCCGACAACAGTTAACTGCCGCTACGTATGATACTTATTCAAGTGAGAACCAAACTTCCAACCACTCTTTCATTATTCCCTCTCTCTAAAAAAATTCAATTTTCACTCTCTCTCAAAAATCTCTACCAAATCATCCAAATTTTTTGCTACTAAATCACAAGTAAGTAATCACTTAGACTATTATCATACATTTTAGTTGGTATATATGTTTATATGTTTATAATTTTAGTTGTAGTTTTATTTTTAAATTTTGATTTATTTATTTTAATATAGTTATGTTGTAGATCTGAAATGCTATTAACAAATATTATGAATACTTGTTATAATAGAGTTATATTGCTTAAATTTATATATTTTTTTTTATAATTTTTTTAGGGTTTATTTCAGGTTTTTAGGGTTTATGTATAATTTGCACTCCAAGTGTTCGACGAAATGTTTGAATAAGTTTTTCATTGATTGTTTTTAATTTCTCAGAATATAGAACACGAGAAAAATAAATGGTTAGCTGATTCCACTTCGCCGCACCCAGTCACATACATCTGCACCTCCTGAGAGATGATCCCACGAGCCACAAGATTCGCTTTGGTTGGTAACCTGTTACGAAGAAGTCTCCAAGCAAGAACGGACACCTTAAAGGGGACATGTCTGTACCAAATCATATCAGATACTGCATCCACAACCTAACTGTCATCTGCCGTGAGCATATGGTAAGTGCTACGTACAGAATAAACTTCGTTATCCGCAAGCCTCCACCTCCACTGATCAGATAGTTGAACATGCAAAGTATCATCTGATAACAACAACCTACACTCACGTAACAACTCATCCTCCCTGGAACATCCATTATTTTACTTAATTGGTCTATTTGGTGTGGGTATAATATGATATGCCTCTGCTTGTTAGCCGTACCTATGTCCTTGTCTTGGTGTGTTATTGAAAATTTTACTATTTGGTGTGTCTATCTTAATTAATATAATAATGTGCTTGTATAGGCTTCTACCAAAAGGTTAGAAAAAAATAACATCGTTATAATAGTAATGGAGAGAAAAATTTAATATAGAAAGGTAAAATAAAAACAAAAACATGGTTGTTGGATGAGGTGGCTGGGATATTTTATACATAAGTAGAATTAAGCAAACCACTTATTAGTTAAACCAACATTTTAGACGGGTGCGGTTATGGTGCATAAGGAAATCCTTATGCACCCTTCATAAATTCAGAAATGGTTTTTGTGAGTTGTACTCTAAAACCGTTAGATATACTTAATAGTTTTCAGCAGGGAAAAAAACTAAGGATCCGTTTCTGTGAGTTGTATTCCAAAACCGTACTTAATGGTTTGTGTGAGTTGTACTTCAAAATCATCCTTATGCACCATAACCGCTGCCATTTTAGACATGTTTAATTCCCATCTGTCCATATGATTCGGCTTTCCTCCCCAAGTAATGGAGCAACCCATTATCCCCGTTTCCCATCCATCTCTTTAAAACCAAGTCAATAACCACATCCCTCATTCCATTATTTTCTCCCCTCTTATCTCAACTCCCACCCTTTAAATTCACATCGCAGAATACTTCAACATTTCTCAGCTCACATAAGAAGTTAGATTCTGCGTAGAAAAACACCACGTTATCACTTCCTCATCAACGTCACCCCTTCCACTCATAGTGGGATTTGTAAGCACTCTCCTCACTGAAGAATAATCCTTGAAGCCTTGTTCCTGTCATTGGGTAGAATCTCTAGGAAACATTAGAAGGAAAGCACTTAGAGGTGTAAGGGCACTTCCCCATACCAATCATATTAGACTAATGGTCAGGTATTATAGAGTAGAAAATATGAGTCATAACTGTTTTAAAGAAAGAATGAATTCATAAGTAATTTTATCAGTATTGGTATATGATACCTTAGTGGCTTGATAGAGTTTTAATTTTCCTCATTGTGCTTGAATAGACCATACGGATCACATTCAATAATATTATAGATAATCTAGAAGTTTTAATTTTGGTGAATATGCACAAGTTTTATGACTCTATGATATGATGATGGCCTTCATCCTAATTTATCTCTCTTCCAACGTGTTGTTCATAGAAAAATATAGGAGTACAAGTCTCTAATTCCATGGTTTATCTATAGTTAATAGCTGATAGGTAAATTCATCCCAATGTGAATTTCCTACGAGAAATATATTATTTAGTTGGCTGAAATGTGTGGTGTAGTTAAATATTCATGTGCAGGAAAGCATGCAAACAATAACATTAATGTACAGACTATAGAGAGATTAGTTAAAGTTCGGCTTATCCTAGTTTGTGACATTAATACTTCGAAATTAATATTCAGTTTCTATGCTAGAATAATTCTGATATTGTATGCGTGCTTTAAAGATTAGGATTATACGATGCTAGTATTTGAATTTTTGATCACTACTATTGTGTGCACTTGAGTATTTGAATTTTTGGTGTGTGATTAAAGTTATGATTCTAATATGATTACAGACAAAAATGTGCTTATACCTATGAAGAAAATTTTAGTCTATGTAGTGCTGCATATGAATTGTAGGATTATGAGAACATGTGTAGTGAAAGGGTGAATGTAATTAATAAGTGTTGGTCGAAATAGCGGGAGTCTCTCCTTGTGTTGCATCATTGGCGGATAAAAATAACTACAAATAAGAAATATTTTGGGTGCCTTAGTGGTGGATAAAAATAAATTATGTTCGCCTGTGTGTGACGGTTTTAAAAAATATGTTTGCCTGTGTGGCGGTTAAAAGAATTATGTTTGCCTGTGTGGCGGTTAAAATAAAGTATGTTTGTCTGGGTGACGGTTTAAAAATTATTGTTTGCCTGTGTGGCGGTTTAAAAATCATTGTTTGTCTGTGTGGCGGTTAAAATAAATTATGTTTACCTGTGTGGTGGTTTAAAAATCATTGTTTGCCTGTGTGGCGGTTAAAATAAATTATGTTTGCCTGTGTGGCGGTTTAAGAATTTTCTGTTTGCCTGTGTGGCGGTTAAAATAAATTATGTTTGCCTGTGTGGCGGTTTAAAAATTATGTTTGTTTAAGGGGCGGTTAAATAATTACGGTTGCCTTAGTGTCGGTTAAAATAATCTTTTAGTTTTAGGAGCATGCATAACATTGCATAAGAACTAAAGTAACAATAATGAAAGAATGATGATTTTTGATTATTCCTTCTTTTTAGTCGTTTATGTCTTGTATGATTTATTTTATAATATTGTACCATATGTTGGTTTGATTTGTATGGTTTGTGGTTTATGGAAGCTGACCCCTTACACCAACATTTTAGGTACTCAAGAAGATGCATATGATTGATGGTTGATGGTTGTCCGCGAACGGGAAAAACACTATGGGGTTTTTGTCATCTACTTTAAAATAAGGATTTTATGAATCTTTAGTTGTTATTTTGAACTATTTAATACATTTGAAAATGCGGTGATGAGTTATCTTCCGCTAGGAACTTTAGGCTAGTTTCACTACTGTTTTTGAAATGAATAAATTAGTACTTAACAAAAAAAATGATTATGTGGAAATTTAGATTCCATTAGCAATTTGTTTGGAAAAAAAAATTATTATAGTAGTATTTCCCTATTAAGCACGAAGTAGACGTGATGTTTTGGACCAAAAATCTGGGACGTTACATTATGGTATCAGAACAATAGTCCTCGGACACACAAAAAAAAAACTTTTTCGGTGGGACCACGTTTGAATGACGCATGCATGTTTGTGTGATGTGTGAAATCAATTTATTTTTATTTTATTTATTTGTTGTTGTCACCTTTTATTAGTAGATGTGAAATAATTTTGTTACTAAGACCGTTGTCATTTCCCCGTATTATGTGAACAAAATCTATTTAGAAATGAGAATAATGGAAACATTACCCAAGAGTTAGGATTAAATCTTAGAGTCTTTCTAACTCAAGAATATTGTAGGAATTAAGGAATGACACCTGAACGAGTTCACACCAATGAGAATGAAGTTGGTTTGGCAGAAGTCATGCAGACAATGTGCGATATGACTACTCTCCAAGCTCAAACGGCTAGAGGACTAGCAGAGTTTCGGTGCCACAATCCACCGAGATTCAAGGGAGACCACGACCCTGATAAGGTTGATCTGTGGTTACAGGAGATTGAGAAGATTTTTGAAGTGCTACACTGCACTGGTGAGACAAAGTTGGAGTATGCCACCTTCTTGCTGACAGGAGAAGCAGAATGCTGGTGGAGAGGCGCTAAAAGCATAATGCAGAAAAATGGAGAAGAACTGACGTGGGAGGCTTTCAGACAAAAATTTCTGGACAAATATTTCCCTACGAGTGCTAGAGCACAGAAGGAAGCACAATTCCTTAGTCTGTATCAGGGTAACATGATTGTTGTAGAGTATGCAAAAAAGTTTGAATCGTTGGCGAAGTATTTTCGCTTCTTCAACAACCAGGTTGATGAGGACTACAAGTGTGAACGATTTGAGAGCGACCTTCGCTATGACATCAAGGAAGTTGTTGCCCCACATGAAATTCGACAATATGAATCCTTGGTTGAGAAATGCAAGAAGGTTGAGAATCTTAAGCGTAGCCGTCCAAATAAAGATTCTATAGGTGGAGCCATAAGACATCAGGTAAAAGATAAAACAATTAAAAAAAATACTTCTTGTTAAAGTGTTAAAAGTTGTATAACTAAATTTTTCGCTGATTAGGGAAATCTCTACTCACAAAATAAGAGCAGGCAACAAGGTCCATACCCCCGACCCCAAGGAAATAGTAGAGATCAGGTTTGAGACCGGAATAAGGGAGGTCAGAGACTGCAACACAAGAATCAGAACGAGGAGCAACCTATTCAGTGTTTTCGCTGCCATGGGGAAGGACACAAAGCATCTGAATGACAAGTCAAGTTGAGACGTTATTATATCTGTCAGATGCTAGATCATCTTGCTAATAATTGCCCTGAGAGAAACAACACTCCTAGAAATAACAACAACAACAATCAAGTTCGACGCCCTACTGCTCAAGGACGTGTGTACCACATTGACGGAGAAGAAACAAAGGACTCTTCAGGGTTGATTCAGGGTGAGTGTGAAATTTATGGTAAATTATTTCTGGTGTTATATGACTCTGGAGCTACACATTCTTTTATAATCATCAAGATATAAAACTAGAACATCATCAAAAACATATGAAACCTAAAGCTATGTACTTTAATCTCCCCCTTTTTGATGATGTCAAACAATGTTGATGATGGCTCCCCCTGAAACATAGCATAGAGAAAAAAAAAACAAAAAGAGCAGCAAGAAGAAAAAAAGGTAACAAGAAACATCAACATATTTTTATCCCCCTTTGACAACGTCAAAAAGGAGTAGTAGTCAACAATCAACAAGAACAAGATAAACCAACACAAGTGACAATCGCAGTCAAACACTAGTGAAACATGCAAAAGAAGGAACAAGATAGAGAATGTACGCATGTATGAAACCTTGAACAAGTGATAACAAACAAAAGAAAGATTTTAGATGGTATCCTTGTTGCTAATGAGGCAGTTACTGAAGCGCGTAGATTGAAAAAAGAATTGTTGTTATTTAAAGTGGACTTCGAAAAGGCTTACGATTCGGTAGACTTCCATTATTAGGACACAATTATCTTAAAGATGAATTTTCCGACCCTTTGGCGGAAGTGGATATCAGTTTGTGTTGGTTCAGCCACGGCTTATGTTTTAGTGAATGGGAGTCCTATAGAGGAATTTCTACTGGAAAGGGGGCTTCAACAAGGAGACCCTTTTTCGCCTTTTTTTATTTTCGCTAGCAGCGGAAGGTTTTAATGTGTTGATGAATTCCTTGATGGCAGAGGATTTATATAGAGGTTATCATGTTGGGCATGAGGATGGTGTTTCAGTTTCACATCTTCAGTTTGCAGATGACACATTATTACCTGGTGAAAAAAAATTGGGCCAATGTCAGATCTATAAGGGCGGTGCTGATTATTTTTGAACAGATGTCTCGAGGGAAAGTGAATTTTCAGAAAATTATGTTAACATGGGTTAACGTGTCAGACTCCTGGTTGTATGAGGCTGCTTCAGTGTTGCACTGTTGAGTGGGTTCCTTGCCTTTTGTGTATTTGGGGTTACCGATTGGTGGAGATGCAAGGAAATTAGAGTTCTGGAAACCAGTGGTTGATAGGATTGTTACTTGGTCCACCGTCCCTGAACAAAACAAATGTTCGTCCCCTGGAGGCTCTAGAGAACGAAAAAAGCACCCCGAGCGGGACCTGTAAAGAATTAAGACGAAACTATCCGAAATTCCAAAACAGAACAGCATAACATCAACAACTTCGCCTTGATTCCAAGCTGATAAGTGCCAGAAAGTTGTGTTTTAAAGGATTAACTTCGGCACGTTTGTTACTTGTTTCACAAGTAATCTAGGGAAAAGCCGAGAGAAAAATGAATTTTGACCTATTACGCTTTAGGTATC
>Ga0099826_10000685_pt1 | contig 17640 bp, 11 predicted proteins | sample Mtrugardesep15_FD_76830 | JGI IMG/M metagenome (GOLD analysis project Ga0099826, IMG submission 76830) | Root nodule microbial communities of legume samples collected from California, USA - M. trunc garden sep15 | ecosystem: Host-associated > Plants > Roots > Nodule | place: USA: California... | reverse complement strand
TATACCATGTTGGAGTTGACTAGACTGATCTAGCTCAGATGCTCCTGGGACTGGTAGAAGGGTGACTTGATCAGCCACTTTTTTCCTTTTATAGAACACAACATATAGAATGAGTGCCAAAAGTAAAATCCCAAAAGCTCCTCCAATAACTATGCCAGCAATGCCTCCTTTGGACATTCCTATTCAAATTGGTATATATTAACAATGTCAGCATCACATAGCAATTTATAACTCACCATGATTTGTTATGTCACGCTTTCATTATACATGTGTTAAAATTTATGTAGCTGCAATTTGTACAATGTTCACATCACCTGATCTGCAAAGGGGTAGGAAAAAAAAAACAGGCATATATGTTGAAATTAGACAGCTTAAAAGAAAATTATTTTGAAGATTAAATGTTGAAATATAAATCTATTTGGTGACATAGGAAGGTTATGGAAATTACAGCTTACCCCATCTTTAGTGGTGGAAAGTTTCCATTTTCATCTGCAAAATATGATTTTAAGTTATGAAACATCAAAAAAGCAAACTTATTAGGCTAAACTTATAACCTTAATTACTACTATTTGTGATTTAAGAAATGCCATAACATTTTCATAAACATATTTAGTTAAGACTTGATTGTAGGCCATTCAAAGACTTAGGCAGAGTTTGTAGCATATTTATGTCTCATGTGCTCAAAAGATTAATCTTTATGAACAAAAAATATTTAATTTATGCAAATAAACAAAAATTTAAAGCTAAAGGAGAAATGAGTTATTGTTATTTGAAGATCGATTAAGAGGTTAATGAATATCACATATATTTTGAACATGAGTTGGATGATTATTAACAAACAGAACGACTTCATGTGTATTGGTATGTGGGTCGGGACCCTCACTTACTTTTGAAAGAATAAAAAAAAAATTAAAGAAAAAGAATAAAAAATTATTTATAAAAGGGTAAAGTTTGACTTTGGCCCACACTATAAAACAAACTACACAAATCTTGTGTGTGTATAATATAATGCCTATACTATTTAAAAAATAATAATATTAGTCTGTCAACATATGTATATTTGAGTATTTGGAAATTGTGGTTAATGAAATTCAAATTGTAGTTAATTATATTGGATTGATAGTTAATCAATTGTGTTATCTTGTTATATTAAGTAATCATCTATTAAACGTAACTAAACACATATTTAAACTTTGTTAACCATTTAATTTATCGTCAAATTTTAGCATCAAATTTGTGTCACGTCTATTTACCTTATTATATACCTGGCACAACTTATAGCATATTGTGGCAACGGTAGAATGCAATTAGACATATACATGCATGGTACAACTATCTAATAAAATAATGACAACAAACTTAACCAAAAATAAATAAACAAGAAAGACAATGTATGAACCAAGTATATGGTCTGTAATATATTGTTGCCAGATAGTGCCAATTGTCCTTAATAAACTAAACATCTTTCGCATTCTTTTATATTAATTCTGTCTGGGTTGATATTTCCAAATATATGGGCGGAATATGCTGAATCTTTTAGGTATTCCATTATTTTTAATTACAAAACTTCACTATCCACTATCCAACAAGTATACGAGATGGTAAATTCTATGGTACATCTAAAGAATTGAGTATATTGGTACACCAAATCATTAAAATAATAATTAAATGAGTTATTTTTTGTAGGGAAAATTTATTTTCTATCACCTATAATTATAATAACTAAATCTTATTTATCAAAAACGTCAACGCAATAATATTTAAATTTTCTGAATTTTAGAATTTTAATTATTTTTTAAATAAAATGTAAAAAAAATTAGTATGATTTTTATAAACAATGAAATGATATTTTTCCTAATGAAATGATATTTTTTAAATTTAAATATCAACAAATAGCTCTTTTTTTCATAAAATATAATAGTTAATATATAAATTTTTAAAACAAGAGTATCAGTACACCTTAATTGGCGGGTGTACCGTAGAAGTTCTCATACGAGATTCCCCTATGAAAAACATGTATACGTGATTATTTCGTAAAAAAAAACAAAGTATATCAGATTATGTCAAAAAGAAAAACAAAACAAGTGTATGAGACAAAGACATCAATAAGTGGGTTAGCTAGGTTCTTGCTACTCAAAATAGTTAAATTATGATATGGGCCATTGACGAATCTAGTCCCATTTTACATCTATGTTAACAATACAAAATTTAAATAAATCATACATATAATCTAAGCTTAGATGCATTTTTAATACCCTATTTTTAATTTTTCTAAAGCTTTGGTACCCTATTTTAAAATTCAGCTTGTTGTCCTCTATTTAAAATTTTTATGACTTTTGATCTCCTAATCCCAGAAACAAACTACTTTCAATTACAGTAAATATTCGCAGGTAAAAGTCTTTCTACCGTAGGTATAACCCCAATTACCTAGAAGTTTAACTTTTAGCTGTAGGTATAGCCCAAATTACCTAGAAATTTAACTTTTAGTAACAATAAATTTCCTTATATAAAAGTCAATTTGTCATAGATATAGTCTCAAATACCTATACCCACGGATATGTAAGTTTTGATTAAGCTTTATATCTACGGCTAAAATTCATGGGTGAAACAAAAAGTTTTGTCCCATGAGTAAAATCTATGATTAGACTTTAAAAGACAAGTAAGTGAATTCGGTTTATGTTCGATTCAAATGCAAGGAGAAAAAACAAAAAAAAATGCACAATCAAACATAAACTCATTAATCTTTTCAAAAGAAATGAAACAATAATTAAAATTTAATAAGTTGTAGTTAACTATTTTAGTAATCAGAAAAATGAAATTATAATTACCAAAAAACTAACCTTTGGCCGGCAAAAACACAAGTTCACCAGCACTAAAATCCGATGAAGGGTTATACCTCTGTACCACCTCCACCGGAACACCAGACTCCGCCGCAATTCCCGACAAATTATCACCAATACGAATTGGATACGTCAAAAACAATCCATAATCCTTTGAAACATGTCTATCACCACAAGAACAATTAACAGTAACATTGATTACAACATCATCAGGTATATTATAAGCTGGATAACTGTTGACTCTGATAAGAAAATCTTCAGTAATAAGGTTTGAATAATCAATGTTGGCAATTAATTTGTAATTGTCATTTTTTTTTATTTTGTACAAGAAAGTGTGTCCTAAGAACAAACCACTGAGACAGTCACAGGTGAATGGTATGTTGAGTCTTGTTTGGCTTTGAATAACATCGGGGTTTTTAAGGTTTGGGTTGTATTTTAGAATTTCTGAGGTTGGTTGGTTGAAAAGGTTGCTAATGTAAGTTAGGTTTGATCCTTCTTGTATGTAATAGGAAGCTAGGGCAAGGTCACAGCCAGAATCACAGTTTCCCTCGGTTTTCATAATCAACAATACAAAGAGAAGGAAATTTAATATGAAAATTTGATATGTGATCATTTTGTGATTAAGGTGTGGTAGGAAATGGTTTTGATGAATATGAGATGAAGTTATAATAGATTAGAGTTCAATTGCATATATAAGGATGTTATGTCATGTGAGAGGAGGTTTTGGAGTTTGGTTTATTTTTATATGCACATTATTAACTATATAATTATGATAATATATCACTAATATTGACGTCAAAGTTATTATACTATTTCTGAGTTGAACCATTCTTCATTATGCTTGTTATTGTCATTTGTATTATTGTATTTTTTTTTATTATTTTGAATCATTGCCATGGGGAGATTGCTTATAAAATGTGACTACCTAGCTTCACCTGAAAAGTGCATGAGAGTGACTCCAAATGGGCGAATCTGGAATTTTAAAGATTAAAAAATAAAGGTTGCAATTAGGGTGAAATACTATCACTCATTATGTCACTTTCTAATGCATGCAGTAAAAATTAACATTTTTGCCTAAAAAATTCGTATTTTATAAACGACAATGCAGTAGATTCGGATATTTTTTTTCAAAATCAATGTGTCCTTCTACACAATCGTGAAAATTAATCTCTTAAGATAGCTGAAATTTATTTAAGATTGATTTCTCCTGACATATATTTTTTCACATGCAGCAAAATGATTAAGACACTCAAAATGATTTCTCCTACTACTTGTACCACTTTCACACCATGTTGATTCTCTTTTAAATCTACGGGTGACAATAAAATCTGTTAAGGGGAAGAAACCAAAGCAGCTAAAAAAACTTGTTTGGTTGGCTGTCACTTAGTGTATTTGGCTTATTAGAAATGGAGTTTTATTCAACGGGGGAGTGGCTAATTATCAAGGGTTTTGTCATTTATGTCAAATTAAAGGTGACTACTGGGGTACTTTTGGAAGAATGGTGGGTAATTTACCCCCAACCAATAAACATTCATATTTTTAAGTGGTAAATTATCCACCATTCTTTAAAGGTAATCTAGAAAAGATCCAAATTAAAAGTCTATTTAAAGGTTGGTTTATGAGTACCTTTGGGAGGCTTGCCGGATTTGTTTTATTCTTTTTAAAAACTTGTTATCCGATCTAACAATCAACTAATTTGAGGGAATTAATTTCACTGTCCACTTGCGGGCCATATTTAAAGCAAGCTATGTATGGACTTGCCCACTAAAATTGACATCAAGGAAAATCGAACTTGAGAATTCAAGATTCCAAGTTAACCACTAGACCAACTTCAAATGAGTTACTAGATTAGTTGTTTTAGTGTGTCTTGAGGGTTTGGGAAATTGTATTTTAGACTGCAATGATTTAGTGCTTTTTTATGAATTGGAGTGCATTTTACTCCCTTTAAATGCACTTTGCTAATATAAAATGAAGAAAGGATTAACTTGTACATGTTTTAACAGATAGAAGATCAATGGCTTAAATTGTTACAGATAAATAAGATAAAGGATCTCTGGAGTAATTTTGCGTAAATTTAAGATAAAAGAATATTTCTTCTTAAAATGTTTAAGCCATTTAATGGATGGACTTGATATCTTTTTGTTTAAAATTATTAATGATTATGTCAAATGTGTCAATTGAGCTAGATCGTAAGCTAGTGGTAGATGGCATATTGGATAAATCTACAAACCAATCTGAATTTGGTAAAATTATGTCTTCTTTTCAACTATCCAAACTTTAAGACAAATTTTATTAGGCGACAAGCAAATTTTGTTGCTCATTCTTTAACAAGAGCGTCAAAATTGTATGCTACTTACCATATAGTATTTGATTATATATCATCTTGTATATGAATGAAATAATATGAGTTTGTTGTTGTGAAAAAAAATTAAACTGATGAATAAAACTTTTCATAATCTATTTTTGATGGTTTTGCAAATGCATATTCTAATTCATCTATATCCAAGACAAAATTTAATATTGCTAAAAAAAGTCAAAACTTATTCAACCCATCCATATGTCACCAATACGCAAATTCAATAACTATCTGCTTCTGTTGGATCAATGCAGGCACTTTAGAGGATTTTGATTCATCAAGTACATGCCTCTCAATGAGAATTTCTACTTACTAGTCTTTTTGAATATAGTGATTGGGAGACTTGAGAATAGTGGGATCCACCTTAGATGTATAAGTCCCCACTTTTTCCACATAAGCTCAAATATATTTGTCTACGTGAATAGATAGATATTTTCAATATGTGGAGACCGTAACCCATCATCATTCTATTTTCTGCCTCAGCCTCATATTAATTTGTTCGTCACAAAATCAAAAAACATTTTTCAAGTTAGTTAACCATGGAATCCTCTTCAGCTCTAGCACTTTCTCAGCTTCCTTATGTCTACCCTGCTATACCAAGCACCAACAAAAACTATCCTTTTTGGCCAGCTGGCAAGAGAAGGAACTCTCAATTATCCACAAGGTTACACTGTAACAAGATGTTTGTACCTGGTTGGTTTACAACTTCAATTTTGCATTGGGTTAAGGATACTACCTTGTATATAAGGTTATCAATATAAGTGTAACATGTTATCTTGGATGCAGGATTTGGAGAAGCAACACCGGAAGCAAAGGCTGCCAAAAACCTCCACAATTTCTTCACCTACACTGCAGTTAAAATCGTTGCTTCTCAACTTGAGGTTTCTCCCTCTCCTTTGCTTGCTTTTGTTGTTTTTGTTTGTTTTCTAGCTTTTATCGATTCTAATTTCTATTGATTTGAAATTTCCAACCTAGTTGTGTTATTTAATTAGTTATTGGTATAAAACAGTTTTTCTTATGATTGATCATGGTTAATGGTACAAGGAAAGTTTTACCACAGCCTCTAACAATTTGCTATTTAACTCATTAACATTAACAATGCAGCAACACATAATCATATGCAAAATATCTCACCACATAGATATTTTAGAAAAGTAATTTTACCACATGACACTATGGTAAAATACGATACACATGTTTACCACGGCGGAGGTGTTGAGTAGTTCAATTGGTTTAAGCTAAGGAATTAAAAGAGTTGAGAAGTTAAAAGTTCAAGGTTCAAGTTCCGACATAATAATATAAGAGTAGTGCTAGCAACACTCTGCACTCCTCATAACATAATAGTTAATATACTTTGTCATTAAAAACAAAAATGTTTATCGGGGTATAATTATCAACTCAAGTACTTCTGTGTTTAGTGCATCTAAAATATCATTCGTAATAATTATTTCCATGATCAGAGCTATAATCCTGAAGCATATGTTGAGCTAATGGAATTTGTGGATAAACACCCGTTAGATGATGGTGATAAGTTCTGCGCAACTATGTTCAGAGAATCATCAAGACACAAGAACTTAGGTAAGGACAGACATCAAGCTTCCCAATCCTTAATAGTTAAGTGTCTATTATCTAACCAACAACTATTCTATATGGTTATTGAATTGAATGAATGAAATCTTGTAAACTGACGTGTGGCTCTGACATGTACACACTTGAATAGCCCTACGCATAATGGAGGTAAATGGAAGACTTGTTTTTTTTTTTCTTCCATCACGTATTAATCAAGTTATGATTGAGTATACTATGATGTACTATTATAGGTTAGATCAGCATACTGCCAAAAAGATTTTGAATGGGACAACTTGAAGCGCCTAGCTTTTAAGGTCTGTAATTCATGAACTTTCTGTGTATATGTTTGTTTGGAATGTTGATACTAAATTTATTCAACTTGCTTTTGTAATGCATGTATGTGACTGTTTCTGGCCTTGTCCTCTTGTAGATGGTCACTGACTCTAACACGAGGCTTATGAGGGATTACGTCTCGGAAACCAGTCGTCCTGAGACCGAGAAGTGAATTGTCCTGCAGCAAAGCAAGCCCTTTCATTCTCTTTGATTGAACAAAAGCTTGTGCAACTATGTATGGAAATTGGAAATACGCAAAAGACTTGCTCGCATGGTTCTCAATAAATTGCATAGCTCAGTGTTTTTATGGTTTCTAAAACTATTTTTAAGTTTGAGTAAATCAATACAACAGTTTTCACAAACAAAAAAAAAGAGTAACTAATAGTTTTCAAAAAACAAATGGGGCGCAAATTTAGTGACGTATTTTTTAAGGATTGAATTTGAAGAATGCTTTGATGAATTTGAGTGTAACCAATTCTCCCTCAGAGGGAAAACACTAAACAGAGATAAGACAAGCAACGAGTATTACCTCCAATCCTGGATGTTCAAGGACAAATTTCCTCTGCAAAATCCAATACTTCATTCATTGATATCCAACCAAATTTGAATTTCAGTCACACACTCTTCACTGAGGGATCGGGTCTATTTTCAGTATAGTATACATCACAACATCACATTGTTTTGGTTAAGGTTTTCTAAGAACGAGCTGTTTTCCTATATACCTTGTGTAAGACTAGCATCATCAGCGACAAAATAACATGGAAGTTTAGGATTCTGTCTCCTGTCGTATTTCACCAACGAATTGGATTAGATTCCTATTCAGCTTCCTTGTATTATCTATACATAAATTATCAACAATTAAAAGTACAAGGTTCTTCAATTTCAGACTTGTATGCATTTGTTCCATTGTTTTGATAAAACCATCAGATATACTCTCAGAAGAAGATTATTTTGATTATTTGTCGCTGTGTGGCTGCAAAAAATGGCAAAGAGGTTTAGACTTGAGAGATGTAAGAAGGGAAAAGCTAATAGCAATAAGGTTTTTTACGGCCAACTATCATTGTTTCAAACTATGTACGAAATTTAAGAACTCGTCTTTAAGAATATCTTATATCAAATTTGAATTGACTTTAAGAATAAACCATTACCTCAACATGGCAATGAAGATCACTTGAAGCTTGGATTACGCCGTTGCTGAAGTATGAATGAGCATATTCTTCTATGTTATCCAGACTGCAGTAGGTGTTATCATCAGCATATGCAACAAATTTGATAAAGTAAAATAAAATTTGAAATAGATTCATCTTATTCAAAGCAATCCATATGGATATTATTAATACAGGTAACCACAGAAGCATGAAATGACGAGCACAGTCATTGCTCCTTTCATTGGAAAGTTTTTTTCCTTCACAGCCAGAAAATGGGTAGAGTAACAAACTTTAAACTAAGAAAAACAAGATTTATGTAAAGAATCAACAGTAAATTGACAAGAAAAATAAAATGGTTAGCATACTTGGGTAAAACCAAAAACAAGTTCCAGAATTTTCAAGAGCATGATTACCTATATACATAGTTCACCATGATGCCTCCACTTTGAGAAAGGCCTTTTTCTGATAGGTCTGCCATCCAATTTATTCTTTCAACCATCTGTCCCATATTGAGAAGCAAGAAGTGATTCATACCATTTTGTTCAAATTACAATTGTGAGTTATTTGTGATAACTGATAGGACAGAGATTTGCAGCATAAAATCTTCCATTTTAGTATGCAGAAAGAAGTAAATGCCAAGATAATGACCCCTAATATAGGACAGAAACTGTTGGTTTCGCAAACAAAATGCAATTTCTAATGATAGATTCAAGACATACCGCTCCATTTTGCAAGTGAAAATTTGCTACAGAGTCCAAAGCTTTTCCTCTCTTCTTCTCTTTCAAAAGGTATCTATAAAATAAAATTATCCCCAAAGTTTTCTGATTATTAAATTATAAATTATGGGTATAGTCAGCTGCATAGCACAATGCAATAGTTAGAAGAAGTCATTAATAACATTTGTTTGTTTCATTTCTCATTACATGTTTGCAGTACCTGGCACATAAGCGCATCAAAGGGGATTTTAATGCTGACGAAATTTCCGGTGAATGGGTCCATTTGTAGGTTGTAGAAGTAAGCAGGTTGAGCATCACTTCCATTCCGTTTTTCCCCGTGGCAATATCTCTGCAACACATACTGAAATTAGTCACTTGAGAGAATGATATCAGAGACAAATTAGCAAAGCAAATAAAAGTTACTAAACATTATTTGTCATCATTAATGGCCAAGGCAAATTTGAGTAGTGCTGTCAGAATATGCTTCTTAACTAAAGAATAAAATTCAGTGATTATTGATCTAATTAGAATATGGCATTTTTCATTGTATAAAATGCTTAATTTTAATTTTGCTTCAGTATACGGGGGAACCAATTGTGTTCACCATTAAAGGAGAAACAAAGAAGTAAGACATAAAAACATATGTAATGCAAAAACAAAAGAGCAAACTAAGTGGAGCAAAGATGAGAATGTTAAGATGAACAAGAGATGTACAGGACAAAATAGGATTAGAAACTCAATTACTAGAGAAAATTAGAGCAACTACCGTTTTAAGGGGGGAAAAATAAATTTCATTTTTGGTGGCTTGGACATGAACGAACGAAACATATGTAAAGATGATTAACCAATATATATAGAGAATAGTTGGTTCAAACCATTAAGAGATATTTAGAGACCAACTGTCTATTTTTGAACTTAAGACATTATAAGGAATCATATTGGCCACGATGATATTTCCACATAGTGGGAAAACATTATGTGGGACAACGTTTGGTTGTTGTAATTCATGTATTAAAACAGTTTACAAGGTTCTATTCTTAAACTTCCATATAACTTACCAATGGAGTTGGAAAAGAATATCCAAGAATAGTAACATAAAACCATGAGATAAAACAATATGTGGCTTACTTAGGCAAACTCATAAGTGCTTCTTCTTCATCAGGTTTAAGTATGTTCTCATAGAATGTGGAACCAGTTCCCTCAGCAACTGGTTGTGACATGTCTCCGTCAGCAAGCACTGTTTGAGATGCCAACTTGGATAAGAGCCACGTCATGAATCCTGGGATGGGACTGAGAGTTGCAAAGGTCTACACACAAATTGATCGGCAATCATAGATACAGGAAGGCTAAAGTGAAGTTTAATAAATATAAGATATTGCAGTATCATCAGAAAGAAAGAAAAGAAAAAAAGAAAAAAAACAATATTTTGTCAAGGAATTTTCACAACATCAAAGTCAAACAACTATTGGGAATAAACATACTAGGTTCAGTTTCTACTCTTCTAGAATGATGGAAACAAGATATCATTGAGATATAAATGTCTTGTTGGAGATTGCCACGTTCCTTCTACTTCTAGTACTCTTTTAAGAACACTGAAGCCATAAAGCTGCAGCTTTGGGTAGAGGAAAAGGTCCAAGGCCAAGAATTTAAAAAATGAACCAGAAAGTTGTCCTATCGTACTCCAAAAAACTTCCATCAAAACAGACACACTTTTTGTTGTAAACAATACCATTCATATCAATACCAAGAAAAGACTAATAAAATTATGAGTTAAGAACATATGATATATGTTAAGTAAAAAGTTACAAGTCCGCAAATTCGATGAAGCAATAAATTTCATTTGGTTCCACCCTTCAAATTCAGAGAGCTCCACTAACATGGTAAAATACTTACAGAAATATGTGGCATCTCTCTTTTCACCAGTTTTACAACACGTTTGATAAGAAACTTTCCCAAGTTGATCCCTGCTAATCCCGGCTGCAAAATTTTCAGAATTATGCAAATCAGGAATAAAACTATCCAGCATTATTTTTCTTCAAGGAGTCGGAAGAGGGATAAACACAAAAGCAAACAGATCTAAGGTACATACACGAATAAACAGAATAAAGAAGAAAAAAAGGAAAATTAAGCAAAAAGTAGCAATAAATTCCAGAGAGGGATTAAAAAAACCCAAGAATAAGGCCCAGTGTGCTTTTCACTGGGGATGATACTACCTAATGTCACCATGACGAAATAATAGAATGAATAAATATTTGATACATAGTCAAATTTCCACCATTTGTAACTTTTCATTACTTTTACAAATAGCATACCTGAGTTGATGATATAGAGTAGAACAATGCACTTGTTGCCTCACTTTCAGGTATAGGAGGACTATCCCACAAAACTTCCTGTGAAACAAAGAAATATTGATTAAAAAGGGTACTGAAAAAGGGTTTGTGTTAGTTAAGTTAAAACATAATTAACCTGTATGGTTTGAGCCACATTCTTCATTAGTGCAACTTCAATGAAAATTAAAGGTTCACCTGCGGAGAAACATAAAAACAGTTCGCATAAAATAGTTTAACACACTTGAGAAACTTTGAGAATACACTTTTACAAATCAGACAGAAGTTCAGTGAATTGTTTGAGACAAAGCAAAATCACTCAGCATCCTTGAAATTGATATGTGTAAAAGAATAAATACATATTAAATTTTCATCAATAGCAAAAAATTAGACGATTTCATATGATTCTAATCTTTTCAATGATACACTAACTATCGTAATTCCTAATTGCAAATTAAGCACTGATCACTATCAATATTTCCAACAAACAAATAAAAACTTTGGGAACAAGTATGTAATACAATAGTAGTGGGGAATGTACCCTCCCAAGTTAGAACATAGAAAGGTTTTGCATGACTAGGACATGTGAAAATTTTGTGCCTATCTATCTCTTCAAAAGAATGGATCCTCTGAAGTTAGTAGATTTTCAAATGAAAGGAACATGTGAAAATTTTGAGTATATCTTTTTCTCTTCATAAGCATTCAGACATTTTTATGGGATCCCACCTATTTAATGTCTGATCCATGAAGAGAGATCCATGCAAAAATTTCATGACTTTCTCGGGTGAAAATCTAACATGGGAGAGATCCATTCCCACAATATGGGCAACCACTGAAATTCATTGGGTCAAATGAATCATGTACAAAGAGTAATGAAATACGATTGGACATTTGGACTGTCCATGAAATACAATCACCATGAAAGCTAACCATTGTTCTATTTGTATTTTTGTCACTTGCTTACTTGGTGCAGACTCATAATCTTGAATCCAGGTTAAATAATGTCCGCTAAGATGTTAATTAAAAGGTGACTATTCTAAAATTGTAGCAATTGTAGATTGCATTATTAGATAAGCTCACACGACAACCAATGCCTTTTCTCACCAAATGAGTCGACTAAATAGATCAAACAATGTCAAAATGTACAGTTATAGATTCATAAATCATGTTTAATGATAGAGCATTAAAATCCAATGAATCTCTTAATAATGTGGTCTGAATTTTTCCTCTTTCTCCTTTTATCTCTAACTAATGGACTATCCTCTATCTAATCTACCATCCTTATTAGTGCTTCCGTGGGTCTTCTCCATACTTGCCAAACTATTTAAGATGAGAATCTACCTTCTTTTCCACAATAAATGCTACCCGATTTTCTCTTTAATGCTTTAGTTCCTAATCAGATATGCTTTTAGTTATTTGAAATGCTTTGGCTATCAAGCATCGTAAGTAAAGTCTTTAAATAGAGATCATCTACGAAAACTACATTGCTTACAAGCTGTACAAACCTAACTTGAAGAGAAACCAAACAAAAATAAATTTGATGGACCAGATTTAGCCATGTCTATAATCATGTTCAGTAACAAAGTGCTAGAGAACTGCTGACCAGGAATTGCTGGATGTAAATATCCAAAACAACGACGGCCAATTCCCAACCTTCTCTTAAGATCTAGAAGGTTGCTTATAGGGTGCACAGCCTACACAAGATATTGAATATTATGCATACAACAGAAGACTAGAGCAACATGATATGAAAATTCAAGAGATGAAAGGGAGAAAATTACTTCATAAGCAACGATTTTCTCCAGCAGGGAAGCAGGATCATCCCATGTAATTTGGTGTAGCTCTAAGGCAGCAGGACTGAGCCACGTACTAAGTTTTTCTTTTAAATAGGAATCCAATGCTCTCAATGAAGCAATATTCTCCTCTCTGCTTAATTGAAAAGTCGACTCATCATATTCAAAATTCCAGAAAAGCGAAGCAGAACCCTTGTCTTTCTTTCCTTTATCTCTAGGAATTTCATCAACTGTAAGCACTTAAATTTATGCATTTTATACTTTTATTTGAAGGTCCACATAGCAAAAAAGACTTGTGCAGAAGTCTGTACGATAATCAGCATCTGTATTCTCAAACAAATAATCCACTAAATTTTGAAGTAGCGACAATTAACTGAGATCTCTTTTATTTTCTCAAGCTATCATTGTAAGATAATTTACTCACAAGACGTAGGAGTTTTTCAAACAAAAATCATGAAGCATCAGTCATTAACTTACGCAAGAATATCCAAGATATTTGCTCGAAGATTGGATAAGAATCTCAAACCTCCAGGATGAGTGTTGAGACGATCAAAGAGAACTTCATAAACTGGCTGAATGGCGTGCCTCAAATTCCACTCAATGCGATAGAAAGAAGAATACAAGCCTTCTTCTTTGGATCCACTCACTTGAGCTTTGTCTGCCAAACCCAAACAGTTCTCTCACAACACAGTTTTGAAATTAATAGTGCAAAGAGTTACACATGTACACACCCATGCACATTCACACTCGTACAAATCACTTACCAGCTGGAAGTTCAAGTCCAAGGTACTGCTTTATCAGTTCGCGAACTTGCGATCTATTGAGATCATAGTCTCTAGCAAGGACAAGGAGCAACTTGCGACGGTTCTCATGAGAAAGTGTAAAATAACCCTACATTATTACCAGCTTATGTGTTAGGATCATATTTTTCATACATACACTTATGAATACTATTAGATTGTTAACAAATTAGTTGACAGTTAAAACCAATTGATAGCTGCAGTAGACAGTTATAGCTTATAATGAAGTTTGCTTAATTGGTTAGCTCTATAGTAAACTTGTATATAGGATCTGTTTGGCAAAATAAAATTGAGATTATAGCGGATAGCTTATAAGCTCGTACAACCAAAATAGACCTGTTTGGCAATAATTTTTTCTCACTAGCTTATAGTTTTTTTTACTAATTTATAGCGTCTTTGATAAGCTACTAATTTATAACGTATCATTTTTTTCTCTCAAATTTACACTTGTTTGTTATCTTGATTGAAAAAATAAATGAATATTAATTAAACATATTTTTTTACGTAATTTCATATTTATAAGCTAATTCAAACACAAATTTTACCAAAACTACAAATTCAATCAGTTAGTTTATCCACTATCACTTACCTTATCAGGCATCTGTTATAAGTTCATCCACTATAAGCTAACTTATTGTCAAACAGAGCCAGAAACACTAATAAAGTACTTTAGATAATCATTAATTCATTATCTATCAGAATTCAGTTTTACTTTCCATTCAAATTACCTTACATTATGGAAATGATATAAGCAACACTAATAACAGAATGAAATAAGAATTTTATCGCGGTAAAAATCTTAACATCAGAGTACCTCAGAGAAGTTATTAAGCACATCATCTAGAACTTCAGTTTTATTCAGTGAAATCGCGGAGTGCATTGATGCATGAACACGCTTAAACTCGCTGTAAATAATCCAAGCCAACAAATAAACAAATTAAAAACATATTTAGCAACAACAAATAATTATCATAAATCATAACCATGCAAATTCCAATTCCAAAGCATTTGAAAATGAAAATTCAAAACAACAAAAACTAGTAACAACCTCTCCGAGTTGCCGGAGTGATTATTCGAAGCTGAATTTCCTTCTTCAGCTGAATTCTGCTGATGCATTTTACTCGCTGCTGTGTTCTGTTATTCATTCATCACAATCAAAGAAACTTAAAAAACAAAATCGAAGCGCATAATTGTTGAATCGAATTGAATCAATGAAGAAAGAGATTAGATGAAATTGAATTGAATTGGAAGAGAGAGATTGCATACAGTTAGAGGGAGAGGAGAGAGAGAAAGGTTAGGTTTGTTCATTCTGGCGCGCAACAAAATTGATAAAGCTTTCTTGTTCATTTTTTATATATATGGGAAAGAGAGAGCGTGTGTGTGTATATGTGTGAGAAATCGAAATCAATGGACGGTATAATTGAACCACTATGCTTCCTTTTCGTTTGTTAGTATCATTATTTGGAAGGAAACTTTACTTATTTTCCTTTCCACGTTTTTCTCAACGTTGCTTGTAATCTTTCCCAAACACTTGTTTATTTATTACAGGTTACAGGTCAAACTCCCTTCCGACTGACCAAATCTTGTTTGGGATGATTTAAGGAATTGAAATGATATTTGTATAATTTTAGATAATTAAAGAGTTGTTCAATTATCATTACTGTTTAAAGATAGATTGCTCGTTTGGTCTTTTTATATGCTCTTTATCATGAAAAACAATTTTCATGAGTTATTTGTCAAAGCTTTTAAAAACATAAAAAATGTAGTTCGAAAGTTATCTCTAGAGCAATTTATGCATAATTGGGGAGCCAAAAAAGCAATTGTCCGACTTCAAATGCATTTTGGACGAATTTTGCGCTTTTCACTTCAAGAATTGCTCTTTAAAACCCAAAAAATACGTAAATGCCTCTATAGCTATTTAACTTTTGATCCTCCCAACGGCAGTTAATTGCTGCTCGTTAAGTGATTTCAACGACAGTAAACTGTCATTCCTCACAACTTTCCAGTACAAGGTAAACACTCTTCCACCTCACTCTTCATTCACCAACTTTTTCACTCTACCATCCAAAAACCCCAAACTTCAAATATTTATGCAAAATTTTGGTCTTAAATCATTGGAGAATGATTGCTAGAAGGTTTCAACACTCATATGACGTCAACAAACAGGTAATACATTTTTTAACTCATTTAAATTGTTTGGCGACAAAACCATTAGCATAGTTGAATCTACTCATGGAAAGTTGAAGAAATATTTAAGTAATAGTGTGGGAAAATTGACAACATGTTCGAAGGCGATACACAAAAATGTTGGAGGGAGGTTTGACTTAGAGACAAGCAAACTTTGGTAGGAGTTGTACCGTCTTAGAACAAATATACAAAAACAGCTTTTTGTATTATGAGTTGAAGGGTATTGTTTCAAGAGTCGGATTGAGTTTTATTTTTGAGGAAAAATTATGGTTCTGTGATCAAGACTTTTTTTTTCGAGGAAAAAAAGAGAAGAAAAAAAAAAGTGATCAAGACATTGTATGGGTCGCCTTTTGCATGTATTCTTACTATGCAAATCCATAACAAGAGGCATGTTCGATTGGGTGAAATATATCATCATTGGCAAAGGTTACTTGTCACTGAAGAATAGGATGAAGATGGTTTTTTGTCATGGATAAGTGAAATGGTATTCGTGAACGTCTTAAAAAATCTCCAAGGTTTAGTATTTTTGAAGTGTTAAAGAGCAATTTATGAAGTGAACTGAGAAGAATTCTGCTCTTTACCCATATAGTTTTGCTCATTCCTAAATAAAAAGACCAAAATACCCCTACGCATGTTAACTCACACTAGTGTTAAGTAAGTGTGAGTTAACTCACGCTAATGTAAATTTTAAAAAAAATTCAACGTGACTTAACTCACGTTTATTACAACAACCATTTCCTCCCTGTCAAGCAGAACTCACGCAAGCTTCACATAAACCCAATCGACAATATCCAAATTTTGATTATTATTTAATCGTCGTGTGAGTTAACTCACGCAGGGGCATTTTAGTCTTTTCATTTGGGAATGAACAAAACTGTTTGGGTAAAGAGCAGGATTCAACTGAGAAATTTCCATTTTGGACTATCTTGTCTAAGGTGAAAATTGCTTTTCTGACATTGATAAGTTCACATTGACACAAGTAAAATACCTAAATGCCCCCAACGGCAGTTAACAACCGCTCCATGATACACCGGCAGTTAACAGCCGCTGGAACTCAGCGGTTGTTAACAACCGCCGAAGCTGAAGCCAACGGTTGTTAACTGCCTCTACGTGTCTTGATCATTTTCCAGAAACTCATTTTCATTTTCAAGTGTCTTTCCTAACCAATTTCCATTTTCATTTTCATTTTCGTCTAAGATTTTCATCAAATAACCAATTGAAAATTTATCTAAAATTTTCATTTAATAATCAATTAATACCTAAACATATTCATCCAATATTTAACAGGAACATGGTAAAATTAAAACGCAAGAAATAATATAAAACGTGCGTACATATATGTCATAGAAATAGGAAAATGTACGGAACATGTCATAATAATACATCATCATCATCATCATCATACTGAAAAAATACATAAAAAAAGCCTAATAATAATCAGCCCTGCTGCCTACCCTGCCTTTGCCCCCTGCGCCGCCTGGCAATCTGATAAGTAAGGGCAAGACGACTAGTACTAGCTATCCGCATCACCTCCTGGACAATCTCCTCTTTAGTCATCTCGGCTTGCCTGG
>Ga0099826_10000684_pt1 | contig 17643 bp, 6 predicted proteins | sample Mtrugardesep15_FD_76830 | JGI IMG/M metagenome (GOLD analysis project Ga0099826, IMG submission 76830) | Root nodule microbial communities of legume samples collected from California, USA - M. trunc garden sep15 | ecosystem: Host-associated > Plants > Roots > Nodule | place: USA: California... | reverse complement strand
GAATATACCTTTTGAACGCATACAAGTGGGCATCCATTAGATCAGCTCTTATTTCTATCTACATGAAGAACAAATTACAAAAAGTAATAGCAGAAAATGAATAAAATCTTATTGGGAACATGCAAAAGTATTTTGTTTTATTTTTTATACAAATGGTATGACAAATTCATTTATTTCTAAGAGAAATGTATTTTTTTTATAAGACAGTACAATTTTCTTACTCCAACATAAGCATAGCAATAACTTTCCATCTCTCGACAGACAGAACAAGAGCTTCATTAATAACGTTAAACATTGGCCTATGTGCTGAACAAGAGATGTAGTAACTGTAAATAACACAAAAATGTGCCTGAAAGACATGTTTTAGAACTAACACTTAATTTGCATGCATACCAGAACAGCTTTAGCTTTTTATAATAGGAGAAATCCAAGGCAGGTGAAACTAGGAAAAAAATAAAAACCTGGCCAACAGAACGGAGTATGCTCTTCTGAATCCGAAGATCTTTTTCAACTTCAGCTCCTGAAAAGGGTTGCAATATTCGACTTAGTTGAGAACGCATATAGTAATAAATAGTACATATAATAAGGGTAAGCTATTGAGATCTAACCAGTTGCAATGTGAAGTAAAAACTGTTTCGTGGGGTCCAGCCCTATCAAATCATAGCGGCCAGGTTTCTTGGCTTTGTCTTTCCCGCCAGAGGACACTGACTCCAAAGGTCCACTTACAGGAGTGTTACAAAGCAAAGCAGTGACAACTGCATCGTGTCGTCGATGAGTAGCAGCAACAGCGCCAATTGGCACATCAGAAACAAGATCGCCGCTAACAATCTTCAGAAAATTAAAACAACCATAAAGATCAGTATCACCTAGATCTCATGCTAACCAACAAAGTACATAAAGGCCTAAAAGGATACTCACCAAAATATCTTTTGCGTATAGGTGGCGTGCAATTGCTCGAATTGCACCAGCTGTTCCCACATCCTCAGGAACGGCAGCAACCTAGGACATTTATAAATACAAAAGCATCACACATTTGGATAGACTACTACTAGACTAGAGTATCAATAATACTTTAAGGTCAAGGTTGAGGAGTGCTATCAACACTCTCTTTCCAACATTCACCTCTTTAATTGGATAAAACCGATGTGAGTCTCACACTTTCAAATGGGTCCCACATAAGGGTCCCACATAAAATGGTGGGACGCACATGGATTTCGCCAATTAAGAGAATGATTGTTGGAGTGGGTGTTGAAAAAAGAGTCTTCCTAGCACTCCTCTAAAATTAAATAAGATCATTAAGAATCTGTGGTCCAGGTTGTTAGGAACCAAGAATCGGATTCCAAAGAAAGAACACTTTTATTAAGAATAGGAGAAAAATCTCTCCTCAAGGGTTTCCCCTTCTTACTAGTCACAACTCTATTCACAAATGTTTACGATATTCAATAATGATCCACTCTACATTTGTATTCTCCTATTTATATAAATATCCCTATCACAAAACCAACTAACTAACATTTATAACAACTATTAACTACTCGGATGAACCGTTACTCTATTCCTAACAAATGTTTACGATATTCAATAATGATCCACTTTAGATAAGTAAAGTGAGTAATATCAGTTGTTAAGGAACAAATCAATAATTGATATTACAGGCATATGCATAACAAATCACTCATGATTGAAATATGAACCCATGGATTTCTAATTATACTTGTATGTTTGGTTCCACTTCTAAAGGAGCCATGATTAATTCTGAACGCGCATAATTGATTCTAACATGTTTGATTCTACATGAACCTAGGATTTGATTCTTCAATTGTATTCTACGCGCATAATTGGTTCCACTTTTGGAGGAGCCAAAGTTGATTCTAGAGGTGTAGACTTTATCTTGACATGTTTTGTTCCTCAAAAGTAGAATTAATTTTGCCTCTATAATTGATTCTGATTCTATAATTGATTTCTATACCTTGAATTGAATGTATTGAAACAAAAATGATTTAACCTACAGCTCAATTTTGGTCACAGCAGAACCAAAGAAACACTAAATAATCGTCATAGAGAAATCTAATCTAATTTATGCAATGCATATAGTGAGGTGAGAATAGGAAAGAAGTGAAAACCTCGACATGGAGGCGATCAGCATAAGCTCCAGAAATCCAAGCACCAACGTTAAGAGCAGTATCTTTGCCTTCAACAACCTACACAAAAACACGATCATATCAGTACCAATTCATTGAAAAAACAGTGAAATTGATGAGAATGGTAGCATACAACGATGAGATCTTTAAGATTGCTAAGCTCCAAAAGCTCGACGACGTAAGAGAGAACGGGACGGTTAGCGACCGGAAGTAAAGCGTTAGGAAGCTCATGCGAAACGAGGGGGAGGAGTTTTTTTGAAACGCCACCGGCGAGAACCACCACTTGGAAATCCATCCAAACGGAAAGGGTTTTGGGTTTCAGGAGAGGCTTTTCTTTCTCACAAATCAAATTGATACTACACAGTTCACAATTTTGCTTCCAAATTTACTTTCTTTTTTTTTGAATAAAAATAAGGTATCCCATTTAAGAATTTTTGTTTTAATTGGTAGAGAAATGTTTTTTTTTTTTTGACCGAATTGTAGAGAAATGTTAATACTATCTTTCTAGCTTCTTTTTAACACTCACTCTTGTAGAGTGAAATTTATGTGGGTCTATACATTATTGTGTGAAATTCATTTTTAATATGTAGTATTCATATTAATTTCATCTGATCAAAAAATAATATTAGAAAAAGAGTGCTCATAACAATTCTCTTCTCAGTATAATAATTTTTTTAAAAGAATCTTGTTTTTTTTAACCAATTAAAAGAATCTTGTTAGTGTATTAATTGTTATACTAGTTTTTTTTTTTTATCAAAACTTAATCTCTGGGTCTTTAATTTTTCACCCCAATTGTTCCCTTGGCTCAAATGAGCTGAGTTAATTTTTTATTCACTCTTTTACATGCTTCTTCCATAATTTCAATGATGTTCTTGATTTTCAGATTTTTCCTACTTTTAAAGTGTAAAAATACAGTCTTAGTTGTTTTAGTCATGGTTTTTTTTTCATCAATTCAAATTATAATAGGTACTTTGGTTTTTATAATCCAAACATCTCTTATGTCAAAACTAAAGTTCACATGATTTTGTTAGCTAAGTCTGGGTCGATATAATTATATGATAAAAAAATTAGTTTGAGTTTCACATTCACAGTATAATAGGAGAAAAGATCATATCTATATTGTTTTTTAATTCTTTTTTCTAATAAGTTTTCTTCCTGTTCTTGTTTTTTCGAAAGAATTAATTGATTACATGAATAATATTAAACTAAATCTTTATTTTGAGCCACACGATGTTCATTGACTCTATTCTTCTCGGACCGTCCTAGGATCGCTAATCATCAAAATAAATAAATAAATGAAGATATTTTTTTTTATTCTTACCAACTCGATCTTGTTGCACCGGGCAACAAACCTTCGTGAACCATTTCACGAAGTATGTGTCCATATAATCCAAAGTCTCAATAATTAGCTCTTGGTCTTTCGGTCGAAAAACAACGTCGACGAAGACGTGTAGGTACACTATTACGCGGTAGTGCTTCTAACTTTGCTTGAATTTATCACTAGAATGAGAATATGTTAGGTCGAGTTAGTCTTAAAGGACTTTTTTTTTATGGAATGTGACTTGAATATTTTAGCTAAATAGATTTCTTAAAAAACATAAGTCTACTCTATTTTTAAAAAGTTTGGTATGACTTGAGCCTAACGTATGTTAAGTTGTAGGTTTTTGTAGGTCGATCTGACATATTTTCACCCCTATTTATCACAAATAAATAATATCTTCAAATTTCAACAGTAATTCCAAAATGTAAATGTGATTATCATTGTTACAAACAAGTATTTTCAAACAAATGCGAAAATTTACTCATGACATTGCAAAATTCAACTACCAATAAAAGATAAATTTGACAGTGAAAGATAAACTGTAAAATGTCCAGGTGATTGTCCTCACTCATGTTAAAGTATTTTGAAAGAATTTTGAATTATAGACAACTAAAACGATTCAATTGAATTGTTTTTACTTTAAATTTTTTTAATTGTCTTTACTTTTCATAAATTTTAAATTTAATGGGTCAAATTTGGAATTTGAAAAATAGGGACCAATTAGCAATTTTTATAAATTTTGAGGGCCAATTTGTAATTTTTGATATTTATAAGGGTTAACTTAAGATAATTTTTCTATTTTAAAGGGGGTAATTAATAATCACAATGCTTTTAAGATATTTTTTTTATTCCTTTGACATTTGTTTTTAGAGCATAAATATGATTTCTCTTAATTATATGTGTGACATTGTAAGGGATGACTTACTTTCTTAAACATTTTCAATTTCTAAAACTTATATGTGTGACATTGTAAGGGATGACTTACTTTCTTAAACATTTTCAATTTCTAAAACTTGTGTTCATTTTAATCGTTAATAAGGACATGAAAGAATCATGTAGTAATACACAATATGTGGAGATAGATAAAATAGAAAGTAGAAGATAGATAAGATGAGATTTATATAACACCCTCTAAAAAAAAGAAACAATGTAAATAGATATTTTTTTCAAAATTTATGCAAATGTTATGTCTAATTTAAAAAACTGTAACACAAAATAGTGGGAGAAATATTAGATCTATATTCTTTATTTTTTTAAATGGAGATCTATATTCTCTTAATTTACTAAGATAAGACAAAATAAAAACATGGAAAAAGTGGAGCTAAGAGCTAAGTAATTGACCTGATGTTTTTAGCTATCAATCGTGCTAGTGAGTTGTTGGTTATTGACTCTCTTAACCATAAACATTTGTCGCCACCGATGGTAACATTGAGAAATTGTCATTTATTTGCAACACGTCTTCTCCTAATGAAAAAGATGCATCTAAACTTTTGCAAAACAGGTAAGATTGCATGTCTGCTTTTCCTTAATTAATTCAGTAAGAAGATAAAGAAGCATACTACCATCACCAATGTACCTAACTATGGATTCAAGTAATCCGTTTTTGTTTTGTGTTATCTAAGGAAAGTATGTGCAACAGATCGTGATTATTTTTTTCCAAAGAGGAACATTTGTGCTATCTATTTGTATTGTTGCACCTTAAATTATTTACTTACACATCACTTAGCTGTTAGACTAAGTGAAATTCATTTTTTCTTCCTTAATCTAACTATATAATATAATATCTACAATAAAATTGGCTGCATATATCTATCTGTGTACACTTCCTAGATTTCAACACAGCACCCTGATTGAACAGACCCAGAAAAACCATCAGGAACACTACTTATCTTATTCAATTTACGGTTTTGCCCTTCATCATTCTCTACCAAATAGAACCCATACGGTGCTCCTTCATATTCAGATCCAGTAACCAATTTCTTCGACCCGATCCTAACACTGCAAACCCCGCTTCGGAGCCCCGGATTCACCACTTTCCCATTTTCCCTAATATCAAGACATGATCTAGGACACCGACCCGCTTCCCAAACTCCTTCAACTCTCCTCCACTGACCCGATCCAATATCCAACACCTCCGCAGAATCATCAAACATCCCTTGACTCTCCGTCGCATAACCGCTAACCACCCAAAACTCGCCGCCGACAACTGTCCCTTCACACTCGTCTCGTTCTTGACTCATCGGAGCCAACATCGTCCATTCATCAATTTTCGGGTCATAAGCCCAAGCAGTCTTCAACGCGTTCTTATTCTCATCGTGTCCACCCGCAACAAAAACCCGATCATAACCCGACCCGGTAGCAAAAAACGAACGTTTCTCCGGCATATCCTTCCCTCTCCGCCACATATTCGTTCGAAAATCGTAAACGAACACCGCCGTAAGTGGTTCGTAACTCGCTGGGTCCCACCCACCCATTACCACGAGCTTCCCTTCGCAGCTGGTCAATTGACAAAACAACGGTAACCCGGATGGATATTCAGGAACCGGATCAACCCGGTCCCATGACATACTCTCCGGGTCAAACACAGTAATATCGTAACTCGGTGGAGTTGAACTGGTTTGTTTTTCGAATTCAAGGTGAGGTTGTTGTTCATGGGCTTGAACCAAACAAGCAACTTTTCTGGTGTGACCGGTTATCTTTCTGTGAGAGTAAAACTGGTCGCTTTGGAATAAGCGTCGCCACTGGTTACAGACTCGGAGTGCGACGGGGTGAGATGAATGAGATAAACGAGTGAGACACTCGAGTCCTAGTTCGCTCGGTAAACCGGGTATTAACTCAATGAACTCGTCCATTGTTTTGTTTTGTTTTGAAATTACAAAGTGAGTGTGATGACTGATGAAGAAGGACTGGAAGAGTGTGAAGTTATTGAGTGGCTTTTGGAGTATTTATAACGATACGAACCGTTAAAAAAATAGATTGGATAACGTAACCCATTAATCGCGTCCAAGTCCAATTGGTTAAATGTTGCTACTTGCTAATAGGTAAATTTGTATCGAGTTTTTTTATTATGCGTAAACTTGCATGATCTAAGAAGTCAAAAAATAGAGTAAATTTAAAAAAATACAGGTACCTTAAATAATCTCCATTTTCAATAAAAAAAAACAAAAAAACACAGTCATTTGAGTTGTCTTAACTTATACAATGTTACATAGGATAGATAAGCAAATTTATATAGAAAAGGTTCCTAATTCTTACATTAGCAAAGGTCAAAACTTGTATTTATAAGACAATTTTTTTTAATCTTTAGCCAATGCTTATAGGTTAATCGATGATGGATGAATTTGAACATAAAAATAAAATTATTTTATTTTATTAATGTTGAAAATAGTTAAATAATGACAGGTTGTGTCACGATGGATACATTTTATAGAAATATTTATCAAAAATTACCATTAAGCATGATATTATTTATCAAAATACATTAATTTGTACCAATGAAGTAAAATATGATTTAATATCCATGTAAAAAATTGATGGATTGCAGTGTTTTAAAAATCCGATCGAATATCAATAATCATCCACTTGCTCCTTCAACAAAAGAAAAATCATCCGCTTGTAAGTAAGGTATTTGTTTAATATCGTCTCTATTTTTTTAAAGGATAATATCGTCTATTTTTTTTTTTTGAAAACAAATTTAATAGAGCTAATAATATGCACGGACATGAAGCTGTTATTTTTAAGAGGCAAAAAAAATATATATTACTAATACCAGAGATTTTTTTAAGCACAAGTCGTACTGAAGTATAAAACTGAAGTCTAAAATACAACAAAAGTTCAATTAAAGAGAACAAAAGTTCAAGCTAAAGTTTTTTTGTTAACCTTTCGATATATAAGAGAAAAAGATTTGGTACTTTAGAATTCGACTTTGAGAAATAAATAATATTTGTCCGATAACTATTGCATCCAATATTCAATTTCAAGTTTTTTCAAACAATTGATATGACTCATTTTCAATTTATTGCCTACTAACATTGATTTTTAATAATCCTCCTTATACATATCAGGTAACTCATCAATTACAACTTGCCCATGTTGTTTCAGCTAAATAAGTAATATTGGTGCTCATGCCCCCTCTCAAATTTGAATATTATTGTCATCATTGATGCATGTTCTTATATATATATATATATCGTGAATGCAATTATGAGCTACAAGTGGCTTATGCAAATTATGTTTGTACGTTTGATTGTAGGCGGTGATATTAGAATTAGAGGATGAGCTAATGTGATTTGCACATTAACGGATCTTGTGATATTCAATAAGTTCTCATTTCAATTTGATATGCAATTTCTTATGTGTAATGCAACTAGTTAACTTATCTCGTTTAATTTTGTTTTCATTCTACATGTAAAATTACTCTATTTTTTCCTCTACAAGATAAAGGATCTAAATTCTCATAAATCCTTGTAGGGCACCTTATCCGTTGTCCACCCTTTTATTGATCAAAATATTTTCTTCCGCAATAGAGAAGTTGTTCCATTGATTGAAGAAGACATTAGTAAATGAACGTGCAAAAAATGTTTAAAACTTTATTCTCTCTCTTTTTTTTTTTCAGTGAAAAAACCTTTATACTTTTTGGTACAAATAGAGAAAATTAACAAACAAAATGAATATATAAACGTTATTGGATTCTTCTATAAGGAAATTAATTGGGTTATTTTTTAGGATAGAGTTACCCGTGAGTGCCAGGTGGGTTAATAAGTGGATAAGGTTGCAAACTTTGTGTGGGGAAACCCATATTGATTGAGATTGCACAAACAAAGACTGACTCATTCATTGCATAGCATACCATTAATGATATGAAAGTTTGTTTTGGTAAAAACAAAAAACAAAAACTTGTAGAATAACTGTAAGATGAGGAAGATTCATTTAATCCGGTCAAAGAAAGATGATTCGTTTACTTAATTGTCTTAACCTTAATTTGGGATTAATTTATAAGTACTACTAAAAGAAAGATTAAAAAACTATAAAAAGAAAAGATTAAGAAAAGAGTTCAAAAAAAAATTTAGTGCATGTAAATATAGCGTGGAAAGATGTGGCGTGCCAAACTTATAAATCCTCTTATCCATTCGGCATTCACTCACTCACACATGGAATAGTTTACTGTCTTAAATTCTTCTGTTGGAAATTTGTACGATCTAGTCATACAATGATTGCTTTTTTTCTTCTTCTTATCTTAGGAGTTAGGGGTAGTAAATGAAAGGAAGAGGGCCAACGATAATCAAAGCAAGCATATTAAAAATACATATTTCTCTATTTAACGTTTATGTACGATTTTTAAAGAAATAATTAATCGTGTGGATTTTAATAGTAAAATTTGTATTATTTACTAAAATACATTGTAGTTAGTATTGAATAAAATTCAATAAATAAAGATATAATAGTGAAAAAATAACAAATGTTACATTGATATCAAAAGTGGCAATTATTTTTAGACCGAGAAAAAAATGTTAAAGAAACGATTATTTTAAGACGGAGGAAGTAATAGAAATTGTATCCCAAAACTAAAAAAAACAAAGTTAAAACTACCTACCTATGAAAAAAAAAACTTCAATTCTCTACATCCAAAATAAATATCAAATTTACCGTACTTTAATACTCTCCCTTATATAGGGCCAGCACCTGTCCTTCAAGATGGCACCATACGATGAAACTAGGACATTTTTTATATTTATTTTAGATGTAGGACATATTGGAGTTATTTTTTCTCCACAACTAGGCTCAACAAGAAATAAATTCCCAAAACTCATTCAACACCATCACAGAGGTAGAAATTAAAAAAACAATTATTTGAGTGTAGATGATCCAATGAGATGAAAGAAAGATATGGGGAGAAAATGAGTTTATAAACGGCGTATTGAAATAAATGGTGTTTAAATACAAGGGTCTGATAACAGTAATAATAATAATCAAAAGTAAGCAAAGTTATTATTTACTAAGATAAGATGGCTATATAATTAGCGATCATTTTACACATATCAAAAAAATGGATAAATAAAAAAGATAAAATAATATTTTTACTAAATTACTCTTATCAAATATCAAATAAGACTTAGTTAATTTGAAGGTCTAAAATATAAATAAAACTTAACTACTTTCGTCTTATTTAATATTATTATACGGTCTTATAAATGAAAGTTGATTTATGATACAACTATTGTGAATTTAATTAATATTGATACCTCTGGTGAATTTGAAAACTCAACTTAAAAGTCAGTTTTACAAACACTTTTAAGTGATGTAAGCCTCGTTTGTTGAGCTTGTAAACTCAACTAAACCAAGTTCTTATTTGTGAAAAAGTGTAAATGTGATAATAACTTTTTATTTTATTTAAATAACATAATTAAAACACACTAAAAAGAAATGGAAGATTGACTCGAACAAAGTAATAAGAACGGAAAGAGGGAGGGTGAAGGATGATGAAGAGAGTGTTTTTGTGTGATTTGGATACTTGAAATTCAAATATCTCGAGACTGATCAATAGACAAATGTTGGATTTGAGTGTGATTGGAGTAGAGTGAGTCATGCTGATTAGTGGTGTGTAGGACACCAGGTTACAATTTTCTTCTACTCCTATTTATTGATTTGAACCTTTGTTTGTTTCAAGAAAACGACCACAAGATTGTGAAGTGTGAAGCCCATTGCATTCATCACTATTCATTTAGGTTATCTTCATTTGCCACAAGCTTTGCCACAACTATATACATCAAATATTGTAAGATTTTGAATAAAGATATAGTTTTTGATGAATTTAGATATATCTCAAATCTTGATTGAAAATTAACTCAAACAATGAGAATGTTCAACCACATATACATTCAACAATTCGAGAATCTGGGTCTAAACAATATAAAACCCTGATATAATTTTAATAGTGGTGTCTCACCTTTAGTCATAGAGTATTTGACTTGTTTTTGCTATTGATACTCTTCTAATCTTCCCAACTATACATTATATAGTATTATGACTATTAATCGTTTATCGTGACATCTATAATCTGATATGTCAATTTGTGATTGAGATAGCAACAAAAATAAAAGACTACTAGAAGATATAAATAAATTTAGTGTGTGTTTGGTTTGGCTTATTTTCAGCTAGAAGCACTTCTACAACACTTCAAAAGTGAAAATTGAGTTTTCAATTATGTTTGGTTTGGCTTTTCAGAATTGCTTCTACCTTCCAAAAGCAATTCTGGATGAAGCTACAATTCCTAGCTTTTGAGTTAACTAGAATCAATTTTCTATTAAATTTTATATTTTGATTATTACAACCCATTATTTTCCTTTATCGTCCTTTATCAATTTTATTATTTTTTATTTAATTTGAGGAACCAAATTTAATCAAAAAATTTAACGAACCAAATTAGCCCCATAAAATATTTATGAATATGAGTTACCAAGTTTTTTTTTTTACCGTATTTCCGTTCAGATTTGCTGTATTTTTTATTTTTTTTTATTTTACGTTACATTTTATCATTTTTGTCAACCATCTCTATTATTATTTCCTTTAAAAAAACTCTATTATTATTTAACTTAAATATATTTTATCAAAAAATATAAAATACATAGAACAAATATTTTGTCAGAAAAATTTGGTTTAACAATCGTATTTATTATTTTTTAAATTAATATATAGGAAAAATTATTTATTTACAATAATATATATATATAGACACACACACACACATTTAGTATTGTTCTGCACATACATTTATCTATTATGTTCATTTATTTTTATTTAGCTATGTCCATTTTAGTAATTATACATTTAAAAGCAATTTTGATCAAAACTATCAAAACAACATTCATTTTGTTTAATCAATTCTACGTTATTGTATCCAAACATAAATCAATTCTCTCAAAATCAATTCTGATAAAATCAATTCTATCAGAATCAATTCTGTCAGAGTCAATTCTATCCAAAATTGAACCAAACACACCCTTAGAGGCCAACATGCATTTGAATACTTATAGTCACATGTAATAGCAACAAACATGTTTATCGCCTAAAATTCTAGAAGCACACATTTCGCTTTCAGTTTGAATTATCAATATCAAATTAAAGATGATATAGACATCCTCATGAATCCTTATCCTATCCGATAAATAAAAGGAAGAGCTCTTTCTTTCCATCAAATCAGCAGTTAAATTTCTTGCATAGATTGTTCTTCTTAAGATCAATGCATTGGGGTGGTTAAAAATAAATCCCAGATATGGCATATCATTACCCGTGTGTGTAATTTATTCAGCATCACTTGAAGGTTTGAGTTTGAACTTTTCATGTTGCAACTTTGCAAGTTGGTTGCTACATGATTTCTTTGTCTTAACCGAAGGAAAATGACGTTTAATAGCATGGTCCATGCCCAATCCAAGTCCAATTCAATTTTATAATAGTAAATTTTAGATTACACTTAAACAAGTGTGACCAAGACGAGTTCAAATTTACTTCATTTATCTACTCTTTATTTAGTGTAGAGATAGTAGACATAAAACAAATATTAGGAAGACTTGTTAGTAGAACTCGTTAATTAAAATAGATCGTATTAATTTATCATTTGTGTCCATTGTTTCCAATTTAAAAATGAGTTTCATGATATTCTACACTATTTTTGTTTCACTATGCAAATCTCAAAAGTTTTGATGCTCATAAAAACATGTGTAAGATCTATATCTCTCTTTCTCTAAACCTGCTCAAACTTGCAATATTGCGATAAGGATCATAGGTGATTTGGAATTTGAATATTTTAATAAAATAATCCATCACACTTGACACTTCGTTAGTGGAAAGTTAATGATTTTGAAAGTTGAATCAAATCTTCAGTCGAATAAAAATATAGTTCAACGAAAATTCACAATAATAATCTTCTTTTTTTTTTGAAAAGACATAATAATCATTAACTTACTGGATTTGGCGCAATGGGTCCTCAGAGTTTATCACTTGCTGGAATTTACAATAATCAACTCATGTGCCCTAATGGCAATCATTAAAAGCAATCATTTGCTGGAAAAATATTTTTTAAATTCTAACTAATAAGTATAGCATTCTATATTAAATATGTTTTTATTTTCTATAAATATATCAATTTTTTGTTTTAGTTCTTTTAAAAATTTCCTTTGACCAAATTCTTATAAAATTTTCAATCACAACTTTTGGTCACTATTTTTAAGTCTAACTCATGTATTTTTAATGAAATTGTGCACAAATGTGTAGAACATTGTAAAATCTCTCCCAAACAATTTGTTTTTTTTAACAAAATATGAATTAAATATGATTTTTAACTACCAAAAATATAAAAATTCATATTTAATTATTGTTTTGTTAAAAAATTCTAATTTTTTTAGGGAGAGATTTTTATATTATTATAAAATTTTATGCAAATTTTTATTAAAAAAAATGAATTCTACACGTGAATTTACTTAAAAGGAGAAACCCCAAATGAAGATTTTTTTTTAAAGACTAAAAGTGGAAGAATTTTTTTAGAGGAACTAAAATAAAAAAATGGTATATTTTTAGTGACTAAAAACATATTTAACCCTATTATCAGGGGATGCATCTCATCATTTATAGTCTATAGTATACTTAAAAAATTGGGTCTTGCTAACCAGTGGCCTCAGGGCAATGGTTAAGAAATCAAAAGAGGAAATAATTTATAAATCTTATGTAGAAAAATTTCTTTTTTAAAGTTTCAATGTGTTGAATACGCAATTCACAAGAAAAAGTTTTTTTTTTAGACTTCTAAACAAGTGTCTTTGGGGCACTTATTAGCATTTCCCTAAAAATTTTAGTCTTTATAAATATTTTAAGGAAAATGCTAACATATGGAGCCCTAAAGGCAAACACAAACACAGGATTCCATTAATAAAAATTATGTATTGGATATGGAGCCAATTTATTATGTAAAAGATACATTATCTCTTGCATATATATGCTTATATCAAAGAAACAAAACAAAAAAAACCACATGCAATCAGGTATCAGATCATTCAATGAATCAATTTCATTATTTTCAATGTCTTGCTGGTAGAGACTGACACTGTAATACTTCCTCTAATGAATATCATCGTCGTTGTCGTCATCATTATCATCATGATCAAAATATTTGCACACGAAATGAACCGACTCTTGATGCATGCCCTGGTCGGTTGCAAATTAAAGATGTCACTAAAGTCTGCTGTGAACTGATAGCTCATGTTTCATTTGATCTCTCAAGACTCTCCTTAGTATTTTGTTGGAAGCTGTTCTAGGAAACACAGGCACAATTTTAACAAGGCTTACCTGTATAGTAACAAAAAGAGTTGTGAACATCAAGTCTATAAATCAGCACAAGTCATTGAAGTTATTGCTTTAATAATGCTTTCCATAGAGTAATAAATGTCATTGAGAGTTTGACCTTAAATAAAGGATTAAGGTTGGTTTGAATGGCCTTAGAGAATTTCTTCTTCAGAGTTTCCGCATCGGAATCGTATCCTTTCTTTAAAACTAAAAATATAACCAGTTGTTCTGGACCTCCATTTGCAGGAGAAACACTGACTGCAGCCGTTTCCAAAATGCATTCATCAGCCCTATCACAGACGCGCTCAATTTCTACAGAACTTGTCTGCAATATTAGAACAGAAAATTCCACATAAGAATAATAGCCAATCTAAGAAAGCCAAAATAAGATCTTCTAAGGAATTCATGACCAGTTACAAAGTATCAATGATCGATTTGTTCATTACCAGTTGAGATTGTTTATTTTACCCTCTAAACTGGGTTTGCTACTTTAGACGAGAAAAATCCACGAAACAAGATACACTCAATCTGTAAGAAGGATAATATCAACATAAATATCGTGGGCCATGCGGTACCTTTATTCCACCAAGATTCATGGTGTCATCAGCCCTTCCTTGTACAACGAGATGGCCTCCTACAGTTCTTTTGATTATATCTCCATGTCTTCGAAGAACCTGCTAATGCATACCATGTTGGACATCAGAAGATATAGATGAAGAAACTGCTGAAAAAGTTGATGAATAATAGAATTAGAGTAATTAAAATTTCGGTTAGTCTAATCAATGATGAAGTAATCTGCAAAGGGATTACATTAAAATCCTTGATATAGATTAACCTAAAGTACATTAGAATATTTATAGCTTACATAGGTATTAACAATATTTCTTATCCAACTATCCAACACATTCAAAGTTCAAAGAGTAGACCTATCCTCTCTAACTTCTGAATTTTCTATATGCAATATGGCAGGTGTGCACATAAACTTAGCAGTGGGACCTCAGAAAGAATTTAGGATGTAATGAACCAACTTATTAAGGCTCTTAACAAAAGCCATTAGAATGTATGTTGGTAATCACAAAATATTTTCATATAACTAATGCTTTAAGATTGCTTCATCAAAATGTGAAAGTCATTGGCCGCATTGGCAGTAAGAATGTTTATTGAAGCATATACCTTTCCTTTGTAAAGCGGCATTCCCTTAAAATAAATCTTCTCATGGTCAGCATTAAGCAATCTATCAGTTGCTCCCATATATACAGGGAATAAGCCCGCTTCACCAACACAAGGTACATCATCTGGCTGTCATATGGGTCCAAGATATCAAATAAATTAGACAACCTAAATTTGTCCATGCCAGAGGATAATATTCTTATTATACAATCTAGTGAACATTTATAAGGAAGTTGGCGGCATAAGTAAATAAAATAATATGATTAAAACATAGAAACTATCATGAAAAACATCTTACATAAGGAACTCCATTTTCATCAAGGATGACTAAACCAGTTGTCATTGACGTTGTGCTAAATGCTCCAAAAGCTTGAGGCTGTAGTAGACTCCCCATGATATAACAAGATGCAAGCTCAGTGCCTCCGCAACATTCAATTATGGGTTTGTAATAAGATTTTGACGAAAGCCAAAGGTCATCATCAACATTTGAAGTTTCTCCAGTCGAACAAAATTTTCTGCATATAACCATAGTTTAATTCATTGTTCACATAAGTTAATTGGTTATTTAAATTTATGAGACATTACTTTATCTTTGTCCAATCCAAGCCCTCCATACACTGTGTACTCTTCCAAGTTTTTACTAAGCTTGGAACTGTTCCCAAAATGGTAACACCTGCATCCTGAACAATTGTAGTTAAATGAATAATGTGTACTTTGGTGCAATGTATAGAATTCTGTTGATGCAGCATACAACATCCAATAATGTAATTATTATGACGCACACTTAGGCCCCGTTTACTTTTGGAAAACATTTTCTGCTTTCATTCTCTAAAATTTATGTTTACTTTAAATTGCTAACTAGGAGCCATAAGACTTAGGTAGTAAACAATTTTTGTGTTTAGTTTATGGACTACGTACTAAAACTGTAATACTTTGTTTTACACGATTATCCAATTAGATATTACCATTATATTTTGTGGGGTTGTGTTAGGTCCAACCACAATTTCTGATACAATACAATACTTTCCCTTTCACTAAGCACTTTCTATTTTGTTTCCTTAGCCCGAACACTCATTAACACTGTTAATATAAAATTTGGAGGAATCACCTGAACAAATTTTCCAAAACCACGACCTAGTGGAGATCCATGGTACAGAGCAAGAGTTGCACCAGATAGGAAGCATGAATATAGAAGAGTTGGTCCCATCACCCATCCTAAATTTGTAGGCCAGCAATAGACGTCTCCAGGTTGAACATCAATAAAAGCCCATCCATCTGCAGCACTTCGTATGGGCGAAAGTTGAGTCCAAGGAATTGCTTTTGGATCCCCTGAAGTATAAAAATGGAACCAGAAATCATTATAATGGTAGTCCATAATTGATACGTTTTAAAGGAGAATTTTACCTGTGGTTCCAGATGAGAAAAGTATGTTAGTGACAGAATTGATCGATTGATAGATTGGAGAGTAACGATGTGACCTGCCAAGATTTAAATGTTAAAGTGAGACAAAACAAAAGAGAAACTATGCACCTTCTATCCTTTAATGTTTTGAGAATTTTCAGCAGCGACTAAGTAAAGCACATTACCTTGGATTCTGTTTTCCAGAAGAAAGAAAACTATTCCATGATAAGTCGTGTTCTCTTAATTGTACTCCAACATCATTGCCTATCACAGGAAGCACAATAACTTTAGACGCAGCTGCCTCAACGACTCGACTGGAAGAAGAAATATGCAGAATGAAATCAGTGGTCTACTTGTAAAAAGAACAGCATTAAATTCTAACATGACTTCAAGCAAACCCAATATCTTTCATCTATTCAAGTTTTGCATGGCAAAATAGTTTGAGTGGCATTCAATAAAATTGATCGAGAGAGGCATTCAAGCATCCAGAATAGAACTTTTGGCTTATGAGATGCAGTTGTGTATTTGCTTCTAACATATATCTGCTGAGAAAAGTGTGTACATAACAAAATGCTACGAAAATATCATACTATAAATGAGGCATTTCTAGTAGAAGAATCAATTCAAGCAGGATAAGGCCCAAAGTTATATTATTGAAACGGTGAGGAAAGATGTGATAGGAGGAGATAGATGAACACTAAACATCCATCTAGTATGGTAAAGAATACGTCTTTTTTAATATAATTCTCACTTGGAATCTGAACAAGTAAAACAAAATGACTTCGAGTGACTGAGATTATAAAATTTCATTTATATTTTATAAGTGAAAAATATATGTTCCTTACAGAAATCATTCTTGTTTGTTCCTAACAAATAACTAATTTGTTCCTATGAAAGATGCAATAAAACAAACTGAAACAAAAATGAGAAAAAGGTAAACATGAATTTAAAATACAACATGGGTTTGAGGATTTAAGATTATATACATTCAGTTTGGCTCTTTTATTCTAATACATACTTTTCTATTCGATAACAGATTATCATTTCTCCAAAATTGCCCAGCATGTATTTTCATGCTCGAACACATATTTTTCATCAGTATGTGGATTGTCGCACTGAATTTGAACATAGACGGACAACAATAAGAAGAACAAATTATTGAAACAATTATTTATCCGACGATATTAGCAATATTTAATTAAGTTAAAAAAAATAGGAAGTATGTTAGGCTAGTAAAACTGAAGATGCAATTATCATCTTCTGAACAAATAGACACAG
>Ga0099826_10000683_pt1 | contig 17649 bp, 15 predicted proteins | sample Mtrugardesep15_FD_76830 | JGI IMG/M metagenome (GOLD analysis project Ga0099826, IMG submission 76830) | Root nodule microbial communities of legume samples collected from California, USA - M. trunc garden sep15 | ecosystem: Host-associated > Plants > Roots > Nodule | place: USA: California... | reverse complement strand
TTCTTTCTTCCCCTTCTTAAGGGCAAAATTGGAATTTCATGTGTGGCAGTGATTGCCACGTCATCAAATTAGTGACGTGGCAGTCATTAACTGGGTCAAGGGACGAAATTTTAACTGATTAAATTTTACAAAGCTAAAAAGCAAGGATTAACGAATACAAGGACGAATTTTTAAACGACCCTTATTTGTAAAGACGAAATACATCATTAACCCAATAAAAAATCTTGATCTAGGTATAACTGATCGCACTCTACAATCAATTATCGTGATTTTATGTGAGTTAATATTTATCTATTTACTTTAGATTTGCGTTTGTTGTTTAACATATTTCTCGTGCAGTTGAACGTGGACTTGCAGAGATTAGGAAGTTGGGTATTGAAACACAACTATGGGATGAATCTCGCAAAGAATTGGAACAAGAAATCAACAATTCCAAAGCGTCGAGTCGTTCTGACTTTTGATGATAGACAACTAAAATAGGTTTTTTCTTTCAATTTTTTATCCTTTAACATACCATTCTAAGGTGAAGTTGTCTAACACAAAGTCTTGTATCAAAAGGTTACATCTTTAAATGTATTATATTAGACAATGTTCTCAATTTTTATGATGTTGTAAAAAAAAATGTTAATAATAGATTAGAATCATATTTTATTTTTCTTTAAGAATCGCAATTTATATAAATATCATCACTATATACCCTTCTAAAAATATAGCGATCACTTTCTCATGCTTATTGTTTAAATTAGACTAACCTCTTATTAATGCAATTTGTTTTCTACTTCTTTTTCAATTAAATTTCAAATAATAATTCATGGGCTCATATATTTTTTTAATTATTAAAGTTGCGGGTACATAGAGGCTAACCTAGTAAAAGCAAAAAACAAGAAAAACAAAACAATCCAATAGGATTCATGATCACGTAAGTCTATTTATTTAACTTTTTTCTATTTCAGGTCTATTTTTTTATTATGTCTAAATCTCTTACTCTTTATACTTTATCATTATGTTTTTTTACAAAGTATATTTGACATTTTTTAATAAAGTATACTGAGATGAAGATAAATACTGAAATTCTTAAATATAAAATAAAATTTATACTGAATAATATATAAAGGATATATTAAATTACTAAATTACTGGTACTTAAATATCTATTACTTTATTGATAATAGAGTGCAATAAAGTTGATGTTCACCATTTTTTCTAATATCTAATCGGTTAATCTTTTAATCTTATTAATTTGAAAAGATACATGATAATTTGTAATTGATCATCGTTGATTCATTTTTATAATTATAAGATGTGGTTGTTTCGTGAGATAGGAAGTAGGGATTAAGTTTAAATAGAGAGCGTGAAAAGAGGAAGCAATAGATTGCGAAGACTCGCAGGAAGCAATAACAAACAAATATCAATGATAAGGGTAAACAATAGATTGTCAGACATCGGTTTAGGAGTGTGTCAAAGTAAATAAAAAATAATTTTATTTAGGACACCAATCTTAATTGTTCGACAAGTGTTATATGGATATCGTAGTATTGTCGAACATTAATGTGTATCGGACACCACAACACATCAATATTCTAGAAGTGTCCGTGTTTCATAGACTGTCATCCATAATCAGTAGTGATACATAGACCACCTTAGATGCCATGTACCACTTACACCTCCACATAGAATTGTGACATATGTTCAAGTGGGTCCCACAAAAAAAACTCAATTTTTTTTACTCTCACTCTCTCTTCCATCTCTTTCATCCACCTATTCTCTCTCATGTTGTTTCATCTCTCTCTCTCTCTCTCTCTCTCTCTCTCTCTCTCTCTCTCTCAATAGACCTCACCACCATCACTGCCGTGTCTGACCTCTATCGCCGCCAGCACCCACCATCATCGTCGTATCAAATCTAAAACCACATCAACAACGACGACCGTCTCAAATCTACTACTCTTTCTTCTTATTCGTTTTATTTTGGTCTACTCCGCTGTTACATACTCCTCTTCTCCTTCGTTCTCCTGTCATCACCACTATCGTCCACCCCACGTCGCCTCTACACACCGATATGAGAGATGCAGAGATTAGTTTGACAGAAAGAGGTTTGATGGGGAATTGTTGCTGAGGGTGGTGCTGAAGGCGGATGTCCACCCCTCGTCCTCCCTTTTCATATTCTTTTTCTTTTTTATTTTTTTTGTTTTTTTTATTATTAAAAGAAACTGCTTTTGAGGGTGGCGCTGACGGCGGGGGCATTGTGAAGTTGCCGACGTGATGGTGTTTATTGTGTTGGAGATGGTGAAGTATGTGGTGGTGAGAGAGATCTATTTTAGGTTTAGAGAGAAGAGTACAACAAAAGAAAATGATGAAATTTCTAAAATATCCCTAACTAATTTATGTGTATAAGAGTGGTAAAGGAAAAAAAAAAGGTGTCCATCAATATTTATCATCCATAATTGATGATACAACTTACTACCTCCGTCTCTATATATAAGACTCTTTTGCCAAAAATACGGGAATTAAGAAAGTGGATTTTTGTATTAAAGTTGTTTGTAATCACTATTGTTTTTACAATTTTATCTCTTATGAAAGAAAGTTGGTTTATGTTTTCAACATGTTATTTATTGCTGATTGAAGAAAAAAATGTAGAATAAATAGGGGCATGTATGTAAAAAAATAATTAATGTACTTGAAAATAACAAACGAGTTTTTATAAAAAAGGAACAATTTTTTTTTTTCAAAATGGTCTTATAATCAAGGACGGATGTAGTATTATTTTTACCGGTAAAGTTTGATTAGAGATATAGTCTAATTAATGAATGAATAGATGAGGTGGCAGTTGGGGGTAGGTGAATGTAAGAACAGTAGAGGCGTGGAGCTCGTTGGGTCCTGCTCGTATATAAAAAAAACAAACAAACAAGCTGCTTCATTCATTCATTTCACTTACCTACTTACTCACTCACTTCTAGATCATTCTCTTCTCTTCTCTCTGGGGGTTTCCTGAGGTATGCATGCATCACTCGCTGTTCATCAATCAATCTATTCCTAATTTTTTTCATTTTTTTCCACGTGTTCTCGGTTTCTCTCTGATTTTTTTTGTTGTTAATTTGCGATCGATCGTTCGCAGTTTTTATTGTATTTTTTGGTTATAAGATTGATGAATTACTTGCTTTCATCCCGTTTTGAATCACTTGCTATCTCGTAGATCTGTATCTTTTTCTCCAAAAATTGATAATAATAATAATTTTGTTTATTTATTAATTTTTCAATTATTTTGTTGAATTGAATCTCTACCTGGGATTTGGAATAATCCGAGTCAGTTAGCATCTGTTTGGATTGACCTATTTGAGTTTATGTACTGTCTGTTTCAGAAAACGTGTAAAAACAGCTCACGACTTTCAGTCATAATCCGTTTTCAACTTATTTCCACAAGTTCTCCAAGATAGCTTATGAAAACAACTTATAACTGGTACAAAGATAATTTAATTTGATTAATGACTTGTATTAAGCTGTTTATCATGATAAGCACTTATGTTATAAGTTATAAATCAAGCTGGGTCTTAACTAGACTGATTCTATCCAGTGACCAACTTACTTAACAGTGTTGAATTTGGAGTTCTGCTTTTGGGCTTGACAACCATATTTTACTTGCAGTTAAATAATCAAATTCCTTATATTATTGGCAATTTGCACAAGATGCTTTAGTAATTGAACAAAATTTTATTCTGATTGTAATTTTTTAATGTTTTTGTAAGATTTTTTTGGTGCTATTGTTGTTAGATATCTGTGAAACTCAATCGACCAATTTGTTTTGAATAGTCTGCTTTTGATACTTTCTATTGTTTATCTAACAAATGTTATTGGTCTCGCACATTATATTTATCACCTAGCTGTTTTGTTCTTCAGATCACATTGAACAATGGTGAAGGCTGTGGCAGTTCTTGGTAACAGTAATGATGTCTCTGGTACTATTAGCTTCACTCAGGAGGGAAATGGTAAGTTTCAACAGCGTTTGGTTTGGTCTCCGCGAAGATTCACTCTACTGTTCTAAGCCAAATCGATTAACATGTATTGTGAATTGTGCAGGTCCAACCACTGTGACTGGAAATCTTTCTGGTCTTAAGCCTGGCCTCCATGGCTTCCATATCCATGCCTTGGGGGACACCACAAATGGTTGCTTGTCAACCGGTAAAGTCCTTGGACAATAATTTGTTTCATTTTTAATATCTTGAGGCACTATTGAGTATGAGTCTGAACAAATTTTAAACCCTCAATCTGGTTGAATGAATATAAAGTGGAGCATTTGCTTGAGAGATTTTATCCTTGTATACGTTTTATAGGTTATATTCTTTGAAGTTCCAAGTTGAGAATGTATTGTGTTAGAAGAGACTTAATTCAAACTTATGTGCTTCTATTATTTATACAAAACTTCATGTTTTGAATTTGTTTTATTACAGGACCACATTTCAACCCTAATGGCAAGGAGCACGGTGCCCCTGAGGATGAGACTCGACATGCTGGTGATTTAGGAAATGTCACTGTCGGTGATGATGGTATTGCTCTGTTCTTTTAGTTATCTTCTTTTCCAGGCCACTTGATTTTATTTATTTGTGACCGGTTATATTTAAAATGTGCTTGTTTGATTTTTATTTTAAAATGGTTTCCTCTGGTTGTGTAACTCAGGAACCGCAAGCTTCACTATTACTGACAATCAGGTATGTTACTCATCTCTTGAATTATGTTATTCATTTCTAATGAATTATTCTAAATTGACAACAAGACCTGAGTGTTTCAACTTTTAATCAATTGCTAAATGTTCACAGATCCCTCTCACTGGACCAAACTCAATCATAGGAAGGGCTGTTGTTGTTCATGCTGATCCAGATGATCTTGGAAAAGGTACTCAAAAACATATCTGAGTCTTCCCATTTATTATTGAGGGATCTTAACATAACCTTTTGGAAACTCTCTTTGTGATTGGTTAGCATTTTAAAAGTCTATTTAACTGCCCTGTAAAGTGACCGTAACAAATTCAAGAGTGTTTACAAAATAGTGTTGCTAGCATCAGCCTAGCTCTAGCATAATATGACAACTGTTTTTCACTTTCATCACATGTTACAACTGTTTCTTATCTTACGATAATATTTTGCATAACATTTCATCTCATCTCGGTACTGCTGTATAGGTGGTCATGAGCTTAGCAAGACTACTGGAAATGCTGGTGGCAGAGTAGCTTGTGGTAAGCATTCACATTCGATAATAAATTCTGTTTTTTTAAACATTCCCTGTGCAATATAAAAAAAACGGTCGTGATGCAAAAAATTAAGGTTCAAATGATCAACAGCTATACAGCGAGAACAATTTATTCAAATTCAAGATCCAGCTTTCATCCCTTCATTTTCTAATTGTAATTTTGACCGTATGAGTCTTATCTGTTCCCCATTTGTTGTAGGTATTATTGGTTTGCAAGGATGAACTTCCGGGATACATGAAGTTGGAAATAAGCGTGATGATATGTCGGAGCTTTAGAAGAATAAATTGCACTGATCCCATCTCTTGCTTGTTTAGGTCTGATATGTACTGTTGAATTATGTGTTTTTGTTTGTGTCGAAATCTCAATGGCTATATGACTGCAGTTGGTACTCAATTTATTACTTTACCGGAAGGTACTGTCATGCTTGTTTTCAGTTTGTAGTATGATCTTAAGGAAATGTGAGCTTTTAATAACGACTTCATATTAGATCATCTTTCGTAAACAAGGGGTAGTATAATACTGATTAAAACCCATAATCAATGCTGTCCATAACCTTAGGTTAACAAATCTTAACTGAAAATTTGCAATATTTTTGCCATGTCATTAACTGCACGGTAAACCAATTTTGTGTAGAGGCGCAGGGTTATTCTAATTGGCTACTAGTCGTGCTCTTTTGCATTTGATTTCTGGAAGCAATTCGATGTAATTAAATTTTTACTGTCCTTGTCTTCATGGTTATTTACGGTTAGAGGAGAGTTTGTAGCTTTTAACCTTTTCAACTTATTAGAGGAGTGTTTGTAGCTTTTAACCTTTTCAACTTATTCTCGAATGCAAAATAATACGTAGTGAAATATACAACTACGTAAAAAATTAATAATTCAATTTTGTGCCAAAAGTTGATGTAGAGACTAATTTGTCTTGATATTAAATTATTAGAATTTATTTTTCTTACAGACCACATGTTGAGTTTGAGTTTCGTATGCTCTTAGTAACCAAGTCGAGCATTCACTCTTACAATAAGAAATTATTAGTTAAATTAATTTATTGGTATTGAAATATAAATAAATTAATTAAATCAAATTCGTTAAAAATTAACATACTTTTTTAGCATCTTTATCTAAACCAACGAAAGTTGAAGAGTTTGATATTTTCTTCCATTTTCTCGCACTCATTTCTCACCTCTTCCATAATTATCTCTATAATTGTATTCCCTTGCACACTGGATGGCTCTTAAAATGCCAAAATCAAATATAGCCTGCGGTAAAATACAGATCCTTTGACAAACCACCACCTCAGTACACATATAGCTATACCTAACTAACTATGATTTTTATACCACTGTATATTCCTGTTTAATTTTCAAAAAGTTTTCATTTTACAATACATATTACATCTTTCTCGGTTTTGTTCTCAATCCCATTCCTGTTGGCCGTTACTTTCACTTTCAGTTGGGGAGGTAGGAGCAACAGGAACAAAGCCCCTGCCGCCAAAAACTGGACGCATAATTGCATCATCAAACTTACGCCATAATCGATGAACAGTGTGAGTTGGAGTTTTGAGTAAGTCACGAATGCTGCTTAGACCTTGATGATCATTGGCATCAGTATCATTATCAACTTCTTCAGAATCTTGTCTGCCTCCAAGGAATGGCACAGTGATTGATTTTGGTGAAGATTCTTCAAGATTCGCCAAGCTCTTTTTCTGTTTTGGCGGGTGACCATGAGGTATCAAAAACCTTATTAGTGGCTTAGTCATCATTCCAAACACCTGAGAAACGGTAATTAACTTGTGTTAGCATCACCTCCAATCCAAAGGTTTAGTTTTTCAATCATATACTATATACTATACTATACGAGTAATTTCACCCACTCTCGAATACAGTTAATAAAAAAAATAAAACAATTGAGTCTCATAAGTGCAACTCTGATGATAAAAGGATGCAAAAATATTTGATGTGCTGGGAGCGCATGTTTGACCCGCAACACCTCTCTCTTCTTCATAAAAAAGTACAACTTTAGCAATAACTCCAGTGTTCAAAGATCTTTATTAATCCCAATTTAATTGACAATGAGGTCATTCATAATTTAACATCTCCCATGATTTACCAAACAGTAGTGCAGAAAGCTATAACTAGATAAGCTCAATATGAAAAAGAAAAATGAACAGTGACACAAGATCAGGGAAACAAGAAAGAAACAGGTCTCTTACCATTGTACTGACAAGCACAACAGTGATAGTACTGGTGATCATAATAGCATTGAATCGTAGTTGAGTATGCCCCGACATTGTGAACTGCATTTCATAAGAGTGTTAGTTTCTAAAACATGAACTTTGAGACTCAGTCTAATGTTCAAATTTGTGAACACCGTCATGTGATGTGGTGGTGACACTATCTGACCTGTTTGGATTGGCTTATTTGAGTTTACTGCCATAAGTAATTTTAAGTCTGTTTGCCAGAGCTTACGAAAACAGCTTATGACACGTCCATAAGTTGTTTTCAGCTTATTTTCACAAACTTTCAAAAATAGTTTATGAAAATAGCTTATACACAAGGACTTATACGGTAAGTGTTAATGCTATAAGCGCTCAATTAAGTTGTTTATCTACACAAATATTTGCGATGTAACAAATGATAAGTCAGCTCTTGATGGGAAGTTGTCCCCACCTCATTATAGGCAAGTGCCATTGAAACAGCACCTCTCATAAGACCAGCCCACCAGATGATCACCTAAAATCAGAAAGAATAAAGAATTTGTACCAATGATTACTTACAGCTCAAGAAATCCTCAAAAAGAATACCTGTTGACAGAAATCCAAGCATACCTGTTGCCTGAAGCTTATTTTCTCATTTTGTGACTTTTTAGTCAAGTTGGATAAAAAGGATAAGGGGAAAACAAATGCTGCTCTTCCAATGAGTACTAGAGCTAATAATACTGAACTCACAATAACAGATGTTCCAGGTCTGCAAAGATTAGTAGGCACAAGATTCATCAATCTTTCATTAATATTAATATTAAGAAGTCTTAAAGAAAACACATGACATACCTATCACTAACAAATCTCCATTTTTCAATGTCCAATGCATCCATACCAACATAAAGAAATAGAAATGTCTCAGCAACAAATGACAAGGTTGCAAAAGCATGTCTGTAAGAGTAAGACAAAAAGTGTTACTACCCCAAATAGATACATATACAGCTTTAAGAGTTTAGAAGATGTACTTAGTAGTGATTCTTGAGCTCTCAGTCACATTATGCCAAGTATAATGAGACATTACAATCCCACAAAAGAATACAGTAAGAATGCCACTCAGATACCATAACTGCACAACATGTAGATATATTACGTAAGACACTAGATTAGATGGAATATGCAAAACTCAAGATACTTCTTTAGAACGTACTTCAGCCAGAATGTAGGTAAGGTATGCCATTAGCATCATGAGAGCAACCTCACGATCAGTTGAGTGCCTACATTGAGTGGCGAATTTGTTCAATATCCCAAAAATTGTTCTAAATTCTAAATAGCATTACCAACCGAGTTTTATCATACTTAATTTTACTTGGAAGAAACTGAAAATATATAAAATATTAAACAATAGGATGCTATCATAAATATTAGAATGCCTGCTGAATGAAAATGGAAATGGCAAAAATAGTTCTGGAATTCCAATATGATACCTTCCAATATAAAGCTTTTTGATAATGTAAGCACTAAGTAGACCACCCTGCACGGCAATGAAGACACATCACACCAGAACCACATGCACATTTGTTCTTGAAAGAATCAAAGAGAGCAAGACAGTTACCAAAACTCCAAGCATGGTGCTTGCTATAAACAGATACAAGAAGTTGCCAAAAAATTGCAAAGCAATTCCATGGTCAAGTTGTTCAAGATCAAAACTTTTGATTGCATTGAAAAGCACTACTGACGTAGCATCATTCACAACACCTTCACCAAATACAAGACTGTATAGTAAAGGTGTCTCATCCTGGTTTAGCACCTGCATAATCATCATTTAAAACTTCAGTACTTAGCATTGACATCTTATAGTTGCTTTGGAACATAGAGAGAGTAAAGATTATTGTTACAAACCTGCAACGTGCACACAGAATCTGTTGCAGCAAATATGGCACCAATTGCTGAAATTTTATTTACGAAATGAGTCACAGTCAGAATTTGACAGTTGACAAATATATCGATGATATTGAATAATGTACTTCACTAATTACCTACAGCCTCCCCAAGATCAAGCGTACCAATACCCATTCTCTTAAAAATTTGTGATACACCTGAAACAATGCTTCAAAATATTAAGTCAGATCAGAATTAGACAATTACCCATAAGGATAAGGGATAGTTTGCTTAAAGTAACTATCTGAGTTTTCTCTATGTAGATTTAAAAAAAATAAATCATAAATGTTAGAATCCATATAAAGAGGAAAGACATACCAAAAGTTATGATGCTACAACTTATTAATGTACCAATAGCACCAAACGACATGATGGTGATGAAGTTTTCAAAAAACCGCTTCTTTTTAACCTGAAACCTGAAATAAATTACATTTATCTATAAGCTATTTCCATAATCAAACAGAGAACATGGTTAAACCATTTCCACAATCTATCATATAAATTAAAAACAAATTCAGAACACACCATAAACCATTTTCATACGGTTTTAAAGAAGACTTTCAAGTGTTCCTCAATCAAACAAACATAAATAGGGCATGGTACAAAAAAATTACCCGGCATTAAAGATGATGGGAGGTAGAAGATATATAAAAAAAAGATCTTCACTAAAAACTAGTAGATGCGAGCTTTTACCACCACTTATCCACAAAATAACCACACCAGTGCATAGACCCTGATCAAAGAAAATCCACATGAAATTTAGTCACCACCATACCACTCATTTTTTTGACCTTTCACACAAATGTTTTAAAAACCGAATGTACCAGACGATTCAACTGGTTGAACAGTGAATTGACACCGTTTATGGTTCGGTTATATTAGTGGCTCAACTATATTTTTGCCTATGAAACACGAACTCTGATACAAACATCTGACACGCCGGCACCGACACCGAAGGCAACAATACATCTATATTTATTTATTTATTAAATTATCTAAAAAATTTAAATGGAGCAAATATATATGCGTGTGTGTGTGAGCGTGCATCTAAATTGAGCATTTAGGATCACCACAAAAAACAATTTTTCACCTCCTTCATACATTTACTATGTCGAAAAGATTAAAACGATGTTATTAAATTTAATATCTTCAAGCCCTTCGTTGATCATCATTACGCAAACACATCTTTAACCCTTGTAGAAGTGCATGTCTGAGAAGTGTCTAATGGGTGTTAAAGTGTGTCAAACACAAAAAAAAAAGTTTTTTTAGGACACGTGTCGGACACTTGGACACACTTAATTTCATAGGTGTCTGTACTTTCGAGATTTTCGCCCTAGTTTGAATGATTTAAATCACTTGAACTATGATTCTGAGGTCTCGCTCTCGTTCGATTTTTAAAACATTAGTTTACACAATACATACAAATGAATGGCAAAATAAGTAAGACTTACTATCAAAAGGGCAGTGATAGACTCATTGACCCATCGATTCTCTTCAAGAAGATGACCAATTACTATACAAGCACATAGCAATGCCACAAATAGGTTCATAGAGATTACGGATGCATAATCTGAAGTGGTTAACATTTGAAGTAATTCAACACCCATTTTTCTCAACCCTCAATGATTATAATTTGTGCAATTAAATTCTCATTTTATTATAAAGTTCAGCTTCGCTTGATCCATGTATCTCTTCTCGTACTTTTAGGATCTTAATAAACAAAACAGCATCTGCAAAATAAAATAAAAAACAAGCGGGTAAGATTTCTAAATGAACACAAAAAAAAATACACATGTTTTTTGTTTAGTCATCAGAATCATAAAAACACATGAAGAAACAAAAATAAACAAATGAAGAGAAGATTAACGAAAGTAGAAGGTGAATGGACGTATGAGACGAAATGTTGAAACGTAAAGGAAACGCTCACAGAAACGTTAATGGAATTGGAAGAACAAGAACACAACATAGGAATGCTGCGATTTGGAACAGTTTTTTTGAGCTTGGTGCAATGCAATGATTGAGGAAAAGAAAAAGGAAGAGAAGTTTTGTTTTGTTTGAATAATAATGATTATTACAAAAGAGGAAGAGGAAGAGAAAAAAAATCGGAGAAAAATGGAAGACAAAGGATTGAAAATAAATAACAACCGTGTAACGCGGGAATCACACACTCTATTCTCCCATAGAGAGAGCCTCGCTAATCTATTATCATCTCATGTTAAGCTCAATCATTACACTCTACTATAGCCGTTGGATTGTGCTACTAGATTGGAGGGGTTCTCACCACTTTAATATAAAACCTTTTCCATCGCGAAACCATTCTAGTTCTTTATGGATTACTTTCTTCGGTCACTATTATAAATAAATATTTATTTCTAAAGTTTATTGAATAACTGGTGTATTAATTGTTTATAATATCATGTTGTTAGTAAAGAATAGAACAATCAACGTCTTTACCACTTCACTAGTTAATTCCTCCAACCAATCACCAAATCAATCTTTTATTCAAGTGAAACCATTTTCAAACACTAAAATTATTTTGTTTTCATAACAAAATGTTAATTTTTTATCCTCAACTTTTTTTAATGACGTTGTCTTATAAAAATGATAGACACATAATCTATACCTCTTCAACAATGCCCCAATTTTATTTGAATATGAGCAATCAAAAGTATCCTGATCATTTTTTAGTGAAATAATTCTTGCTTGAGAACTTATGTTACTTGTAAGATTTGTTTTCCCTTACATATATTTTCCACCGAAAATAATCATATTCAAGACATCTTAGACATTAAATATACATTTTTCAATCGAGATTTAACTGAGTATCATATTGTGGGAATCTAACCTCTTTCACTAAACCCAATCACAATTGACTATTCCTCATAAAAATCGTATCATCATATTTAAGACAGTTTAAAAATCTCAGGGCACTAGTTTAAATTACAAATCACAGTTGACTATTCCTCATAATCATATTCATGCCGTAGTGAATATGAACTTTTATGAGGATAAGATTAATAATTGAAATTTAAATTACAAATGCATGAATATGATTATGAGGAATAGTCAATCTTATCTTCATATTTAAATTACATTATCATAACCCAACTTCACTCAAAAAAATTAATTGAAATTTAAATTACAAAGGTCTGAATAATTGCCAATTGTGGTTCAACTACGCTGAATGGAGCTTATACACTACCACAAAAAGTAAATATCTGCATACTGAGTAACAGAATTCTCATGTTGCTAAGAGCAGAGGAAGGACATGCAAATATTTGTACTCCCATCCGATTTCTCATTTGTAAAGGTTGCAGGGGAAAAAGACGTTTTAACACCATGCTGGTAAATAATATATAGCTAAATCTTCTCAATATAAGCTCACTCCTGTACACAAAACTTTCAATGAGCTCAAAATAAAATCAGATCATGGCTGCCAAACCGACAACATCACCATCATGAACATTGGACTCGGGAGCACTGGCTGAGCTGCGTGGTCTCACTGCATGGAAGCAGAAAAGGTTAATTTTTTCAAAATAATACTCTAGAAAAATAGATAAATAGATTATCCTAATAACAGCTGAGACGGATAGCAGTATGGGGAAGCCACCACACTCATGGGAACACTCAAATCTTAATATGTTATCGCACAATTTGAGAACTATAATGTACACACTGCGACGATTCATTGATAACTCATGCTAAGCCACACATTCCAGAAGTTGGAGAAGTAAAATACAGAAAGAAAGAAAAGCATTAAAATTCATTGCTTACTTGAAACATTTGTAATGATGTTTACACTTTTCTGCGCTGCAAGTGCTTTTAATTTGTTCCCAGTTGCCAACAGAAGCAAGCTTTTCATGTGCTGCTTTTGTTCCTTTGGACTTGAAGTTTTCGATAAAGATTCCTCAAAGGCATGTAAGTCGCGAGGAGTAACAAATGGGAGAGATTGCAAAATCTACAAAAAGAGTGAACACATTATTAATACAAACACAACCTATATTACTCAATGTCCAAGGTCTAGGATTTTTTAAAGGGTATTCCAAAAGTTAAATGAACTAAGAAAAAAAACTATCAAAATCATGGAAAACAACTAACCTGCCGGGGGGCTGGGTGTCTATCACAAAGATTTACAAATATCTCTCGGCAAATAGCAACTAGATCAGAACTGATTATTGCATTTGATTCAAGGGATAAACCTTGAATAACGGATGTAAAAAGATCTCTACAAACATATTCTATGAGTTCAGTATGGTTTGTTACTATCGAAATAACTACCATCACAGAGCAAAAAGAAGAAATCTTTGTCACAGCTTCACCATCCGTCCATGTAAAAACTTCTAAACACATTCTTAATGTTGGAAGGGCAAGACTTTCATGCTTTAGAAGGAAACTGTCACATTTAAAGACATAATGAGAAGAAGAAAAACGTTACCAAACTTAAGTTAAACAAAAGGAAAGAACCACCATAGATGAAGCATATTCCATAACAAGTAGAAAACATACCCAACCAAAGAGCATGATGCAACTGCATCCAAGCTTTTCACAGAAGACATGTCGAAACGAATAATATGCCCAGACTGTTCCAAAGAAGGGAATCCAGTATTCAGGGGAGGAGAAGCAATCACAGAGAGGAGTGAGCACATCTCACGCGTGAGATCCCTCAAAAGTTTTTCCTCCATCACTTCTACTTTCAGGTCTGATCCAATAAGAATTCCATGAATATCAGGAACCTTTGCTCTACCATCTTGCAGAAGACTAGACCATGAACAGCTAAGAGCTTGCTGAACATGAACAAATAGTGGGTGCAGGAGCTTTTCAAGCCAAATTTCCCTCATATCCACAGGACAGTGTTTAACCAAAGGAATCAAAATGGAATGAACAAGCAGCTTCAAATGCCTGAACTCCATTGACTGTATATTCTCCATCAGGGCAACAGCAACAGAGTGCACATCCAGATTTTTGAAAAATGACTCCCCAATGGTAGTTGACAGGCCCAATACATTATATCTATTAATATAGACCAAGCATTTAGTAATGTATGGAGAAATAAATAAAGAACAATGAAGATGTCATACATGCAGAATATTCTTATATTAACCAGGAACTTAATTTGATCTTTATTGATATTTGGTGAAAAACAAAATTGCCAGTGAAGAGCGACCCAATTTGAAACAGATAATAAGTAATCGATAAAAAATAAAAATTGAATATGCCCGCTTACCCACTGTCTCTGATGCCTTTAAACCAATTTCGTATATCAGATTCATTTTGTTCACCGTATCCTTCCCTAGGGTTCTTTGGCAATTTAGGGTTCTCTTCTCCAAGAAGACTGAACCTCTCAAAATCACTCATTGACATTGCAGCTTTGATCTCTCCAGGTAAAGTTTGACTTATAGATGGAGACCAAAGAGAATGTAAGCCTCGAAGTAGCTGGAAAGTAAAAAATGCACACTATTAATATTGTTAAAAATAAAATACAAAACCATTCACGTGTCTTCACCACCTAACAATTTAAACTTTTGAAATGGTTAATGACATTTTATAAAAGCCTCTGATCAAGTGATCTTAAATTCAATCCTAGCCATCCCCATTTTATTCTAATAAAAAGTTAAATTTCAACATATGGTAGATAGGAATGTTCATTCTCCACTCTTCAACCCCAAATGGCACTTGAGTGAAGGGACATGTTAGATATATAATATAAAAAAGTTCATGCCTTTACCAAATAACTTAAGCATCTTGGATAGTTGGTTCATGAAAAATTCATCAGATTTAAAGAACAAGATTGAAAACATAGCAACCATTTTGATTTAAAATACTAGACGAAACACATGGCCAGACTCTTCAAGGAAGTATGCATACTTTCAAGAGAGGAGTTAGCATCCATAATACATGAGGGGCCATTGGATTTAAAGGAGTTGAATCTGATGCTGAGCTGTTTTCTAAATTCCCATGAGCTTTCTTCAACCCACTCCTCTTAAGCGCCCTCTCAAATAATGCAACTGTGTGAAAAATTGACCACATAACTGGTGCTTCTGAGCACAACTGAACCAAACCATGTGGATTAGACAAATATTTATCCTGCCACTCCAATTGTATCCACTGTTGGCTCAAAGGTTCTAGCAACCACTTTAAAACTTCTTGCTGCTGTTGAATCCTGTGGCAAATTAAGAAATAACAAGTGATATAAGGTTAAATAAATGTTAACAGAGTATATAAAAAACAAATTATCAACTAAATTATCTATTCTGTTTGATCATTACCCAGCAGAAGAAGCCATAACAAGAAAAGCTTCGCCTATAAGATTATGCTCTCCCTGAAGTAAACGACCCTCCCTTTGCAAACAGGAAATGGTATCAGCAATGCCCTGCATACAAAAACTTGTAAAGGTAAATATACTAAATCTCCTCCCAAATTACACTCTAAGCAAAGAGGCATTTTCAACTTGTACTCAAGTGTCCAAAAAAATGAAACACAAACTAGTGAGAACAAAGCTACACTAATTACAAAATATAACGCTTTAAGGTTCCCTGAGTTATTTATATAATCATTCAATAATGCCATTTTCACATGATAAAAGTAGCATATAGAAAACTACATTATGTCTTTCAAAGATTAAATTTCACCAGCCCAATTCTAGACCCTCTTCCATTCTTTAGATGAAAAGTCAACTTCAATAAGTGTGTGGTTTATAACTTGTCAATTGAAATAGCATAACACACTAATATATTGACATGTTTTTGCTATAAATAGTGAAGTTTTAATATTATCATTAGTAATTTGTGTCATTAATCAGGCCCATTAGATTAGAATAGCTATATATAAACACATTAGTGGTTGTACTCCTTTTATCTCTGAAATATAATATTCAGTTTTCACATTTTGAGAAGTGATGAAAAACAAGTTGGAAACTCACAAAAGACAAGTATGAAAAAAAATAGATGGTTTCTCTTGAGGCCCCCCTGAGTCGCTGCTCAACCTATTGGAACATATCTTTCGATAGATTTTTTTTGGCTCACAAAACCTATCGGATTTCACTATATTTTGAGCAATGCAGGAGGCCCGTAGAGTAACATTCATGAAAATACAGTGCCAAATACCGATTTCAAGAACAATTTTACAGGGTCAGCTGACAAGTCAAATAAAATTCAATCATCAAATATTGATAATTTATACCATAGCAGCAAAGATTTTTTCAGAAAACATATTTTCATATTTGTATTATACTAAACCGGTGTGTTGACAGTTGACACATGAATGTAACAAGAGATATCAAAGTAGCCCCAGTTAATTCAGCATGAGCCCTGTAGTGGCTGATTTTTATTATGTTATGGCTCAACTGGCTTAAATTATATTTTTAATTCATAACTAGATAAAGGTTAGTTATATAGCTTAACAAGTGTTAAGATCTGTGAACATAACCAGTTAATTGCAATTGTTTAACGATGGATGTTTTAACAAATGCACCTTCATATGAGGCAAGATGCTTTTGTCAGCTGCTTTTGCTATCCGAATAAATGATGTACAGATCTGCAACCTTGCATGTCGAACACTTGATGTTGACGTATCCTACAAAGAGAATATATAACTTTTACTTGTCAGAAATTTATATATAGTTGAAAGTACGAATGAAAAGGGGATGTTAAGGGCACCTTAATTTCAAAGGGAAGAGATGTTAGAAGTTCAAATAGTTTATTGATAACACTGCCAGCTGCATCTGGGAAATAATTCAAAAAGAGGCCCATTCCTTCCAAATAGCGAACAAGTACTTCCACAAGTGCAGGCTCCTTCCATTTCAAGGAAATAAATTGTTGCAGTAAACCTTCAAGACACAATAACCAGAATTATTACAAAGGTCCAACCAGACAAACTCAAAAACAGCAAAATATGGAAAATAAACTAAAACAACCTTCAAATGTTCTACATAAAGCAAACTGAACTTCAGCATTCGCCTCGGCAATATCATTGGATCTGTCAAAAACAGCATTTACAACATTCTCTAAAGCCAACTGCATGCTTTCCACCAAAGCTAAGTCCTACAATGAGAAAAGCAGAACAAACAACAGTCAACACATAGGCATGAAATGGTGGCGATAAGCTGATTATCGAGACTAAATTCAAATTGAAAAATTAAATAGAAGGCATTTAAACCTGAGTTGCCGCCGGTGAAACCAGGAAATTCTTGATTACTATATCAACTTTTTCAGAAACTTTAGCTGCAGCTATCAGGGGTTTGTGTGAAGCAACAAATCTAATCAGCTCCAACTGTTTTT
>Ga0099826_10000682_pt1 | contig 17651 bp, 12 predicted proteins | sample Mtrugardesep15_FD_76830 | JGI IMG/M metagenome (GOLD analysis project Ga0099826, IMG submission 76830) | Root nodule microbial communities of legume samples collected from California, USA - M. trunc garden sep15 | ecosystem: Host-associated > Plants > Roots > Nodule | place: USA: California... | reverse complement strand
TTTTTTCTTGTATTTTCATTGTTTTTCTATTTTTTTGTGCCCTTTCTTGTTTTTTTTTTTTAAATTTTGTTACTAATTTTTTCTGATCGTTTCTTTATTTTTCTAGTATATTTTTTTCTTTATTTTAAACTAGGGGGCAAAATCCTGAAAAAACGTAAAACAGAAAGAGTAAAATTCCAAGTTTTAAAATAAGGGGACAAAATTCAGATTCAATCAAAATAGAGGGGGTAAAATTCCGAGTTTTAAAATAAGAGGGGCAAAATTCAAATTCAATCAAAATAAGAGGGGTAAAACTTCATTTAAGCCTTATAATTTTTGTTGAAGCTCACGTAAGAAATGATGGAGAGAGTATATATATAATTTTTTGAAACTTAGTATATGACTCAAAGATTGACTAATTCGAGAGTGCAATTCCACCGTCTATTTGTGTGAGTTTCATTTAAAGTCAGAGCAAGTATTCTATAAACATACCATACCAAAATCGGTATCAAACGAATCAAACTTAAGACCTTTTTTTAAACGGAAACTTAAGACCTTCAAATAAACACAGTTCAATATCTCAAGTCATCACCACTAAACTAACTCGAATAAGTTGGAGTATATACTTTTAATTTATGGATACATTTGATATGCATTTAACACACACCGGTTGAGTTTGACTTTTATACACCATCCATTAATTCATATGTGTTTAATTTTTTTGTTCTGAAACCCTATAAGTTATATATGCATGTGACTTTTAAAGTAATACATGATTAAATCCAGCATTTTAAATGATTTGATAATTTTTTTGTGAGCAGTAATCTGATAAAATAAAGGATGTAAATCCAACTAATTCACGGACTCACCCGTAATTTATCACTTTCATGATGCATGTAGGAATAAAATAAAGGATGTAATAAATACAGGAAGGTTGTAAAAAAGAAACTACAAACATAAAGGTTCAATCCAATTAGGAAACATTACACATACTTGTAATAACTTTAGTGTTCTTTTCCATGTCCTATGGACACCTTAGTGTTTATATCCGCATTCATGATCTACATTTTAATTATGAAAAGACAATAAAATATCACAGTTAAAATAAAACTGTGGTCTAAAAAATTTCAAATCAACTCATAAAATAGTACGAATCGTAATATTTAACTGAATAAAAAAATCCAAAATAACCCTAAAAAATTGTATACCAGCAGGAGAGATCAGTTACTATATTAAGTAGTTTTTAGGTTTAAGTTTAGACTTAAATAGCTAAATAAATTAATTAATTATGCATCAAATATAAATATATTATTTATTATATTATATAAATAAGTATATGCGGGTTGAGGGGCTGTGCAGTATAGTACTCTTTACAAGTGCCCATATCCATTTAAATTTGCGGGTAATTATCCAGACCTAAGTCTGGATCTATGAAAACGGAGTTTTACTCTACTCATTATAGATATCAATCAGGTTTGAGTCAAATTGTCATCCCTAAATGTATCTACATTTAGTGTGTGAAATATCTCAAGTATGATTATAATTAATAGAGAGATCCATATGTGGGAAACTAGAAAAAAGAAAAAAATAAAATTGTGAATTTGGATTGTGATGAGGATAGTTCTCGCATTCACAGGATTGGAACATAAATGACCGTTATATTAAAATTGAATGGTTTAAATTTTAAACTTTATATATGCGGGTTGAGGGGTTGTGCAGTATAGTACTCTTTACAAGTGCCCATATACATTTAAATTTGCGGGTAATTATCCAGACCTAAGTCTGGATCTAAGAAAGCAGAGTTTTACTCTACTCATTATAGATATCAATCAGGTTTGAGTCCAATTGTCATCCCTAAATGTATCTACATTTAGTGTGTGAAATATCTCAAGTATGATTATAATTAATAGAGAGATCCATATGTGGGAAACTAGAAAAAAGAAAAAATAAAATTGTGAATTTGGATTGTGATGAGGATAGTTCTCGCATTCACAGGATTGGGACATCAATGACCGTTATATTAAAATTGAATGGTTCAAATTTTAAACTTTATATTTTAGTTTAAAAAGGTTAATATTAAAATTTAAACCGCTTGATGTTGATTTAATGACTATGAATGTGCTAACTGCGTGTGAATGCGAGGGTTCCCTATAGCAGGAAATACGTATTCAAAAAGCAAGTTGTGCTCCCTCAAAAAAAAAAAAGCAAGTTGTGCAACTTCAGCTTATAAATGATTACGCTATCACTCACAATCACATGAGATTCATAGTACTCCACACACTCAAATCTCTCTACATAAAATATAAGGTAAGAACGGAAACAATATAACCATATTGCATTGATGGATTCAAAGAAGTCTAACAAGATAACAGATATTGTTAGGCTTCAACAAATCCTGAAGAAATGGAAAAAGGTTGCTGCAAATGCTTCCAACACCAACAACAACTCAAGTAGTAGTGGCAGTAGCAGCAGTGGCAATAAAGGCATCAAGTTTTTGAAAAGAACTTTGTCATTCACAGATGTTTCTATTTCCAATTCCAATGTGGACATAGTTCCAAAAGGTTTTCTAGCTGTTTGTGTTGGTAAAGAGCTCAAGAGATTCATTATTCCAATGGATTACCTAAAACATCAAGCATTTGAGGTGTTGCTACAAGAAGCTGAAGAGGAGTTTGGTTTCCAACAAGAGGGTGTGCTCAAAATTCCATGTCAAGTATCAATGTTTGAGAAAATATTGAAGGTTGTTGAAGATAAAAAAGAATCCTTAAACTTGCATGAGTTTGGATTTGGTGGAGAGAAGGACATGGTTAGTTGTGATGTTACTCCCACTCATCATGCTCAAGTTTGTAGATGATATTAATTTTTGTTTATGTATGCTTTTATAGTTTTTCTTTTGATATGTGAAAGGCAATGCTGATTGATTAAAAAGAAGTGACAAATGTTAATCCATTTTGTTTCATAATAATGCTATATATTTTTGTTTTTTAAACAGAACTATATATTTAGTTAATTATGGTTCTCTTTTGTGTCAAAAAGAAAAACCAAAGGTTCTCTTTGAATGGAATTCTTGGGCGGGCTAGCTATGTGCCATATATATTGATCGAGTATATATAGATATTAATTATAGGAAAAAAAATCTCATATTGCAATTTAGCAAAAGAAAAAATAAATAAAATCCTATTGCAATATATATAATTTACACAAAATAGCAAATTTGTATTACACCAGTAAAGAAAAAACACATATTCTTAAAATTTTAAGTTGAATTTAATTCAAACGTTGCAAAATCGACTGACTTATAAGATAAAAATTGCCACCATTTATAAACATATATTTACTCGTATCTCATCAAATGTGGAATTCTTAACATATATATACTTTGACCTTGATATGAAAAGCCGAATCAACCATGGAAAAAGATGTAATACACATTAAACACCCCTTTCAACAAATTAAAGATGTTTGAGTCAACATAGAATGAGGTTGATTCCCAGGTGGATTGACATAAACTAAGGTTGTGCTTGTGCCACTCTTGATCCGATATTTTCGGTCTGTACCCTTCCACTGATTAATGAATCCAACTTGCTTTAATATATGTTATGCGTAAAATATATACATGTGATTTATATCTTGTGCTTTAATCCAACTTGTTTTTATATAACGATATATGGAGTACCTAACAGTAAGTACCATCTTTATTTTAAACCTCAAATATTTATCAAAGATGCTATCACAAAATTTATATATCTCATTAACTCTTTTTGTGGACTCAAAACCAGGCCATATAGGATTTAAACCTTTTCACTCATCTTTTTACTCCATTGCATAGAACCCCTTTTATGTTCTTAATTTGCTTTAAGCGGATCCCATCTGTAACTACTATTTCCATCCCAAAACAAGTGTGTTTGACTATATGCACTATTTCATAATTTGAATATAATTTATACATATGATAACATATAATAAATTATTGGATTTATCTCTATGAATATTTTTAAAATATCAACTTTTTATAGTTTAACTAATTATAAATAATTAAAAATATTAAAGGTAAAAATCGTGCATTGACATAGGTGAAACAATCAACTAGATTACTCATTTTGAAACGAAGGAAATAATAATATGCTCTTGTAAATGAATTGTTCTGATCTCCATATTAGGTAGTAGTTGTCATATCATGCTCTTAATGCTACACAAATTTAAATTCATTCATGTGGTTTCTTAAAATGCAAGAACACGTCAATGGAGATTTTTAAATAGGCTTAATAGCAGTTTTCGTCCCCTAACTTTTACGAAGTTGTGATTTTGGTTTTCATAAGAAAAAAAACTACAACACTGCTCCTTAAGTTTTGCAACTATAACAACAAAAAAAAAAAAAAAACACGTGGCACCTCACTTAGGGTGCCACGTCAACGTAGACCGAGTCAAAATTGGCCTTGGGGACCAAAACTGCCACAACTGCAAAACTTAGGGGACGGTTTTGTAGTTTTTTTTCCTTAGGGAGCCAAAATCACAACTTTGAAAAAGTTAGGGAGCTAAAACTGCTATTAAACCTTGTAGGGGACGGTTTTGTAGTTTTTTTTTCTTCTTAAGGAGCCAAAATCACAACTTTGAAAAAGTTAGAGGGCTAAAACTGTTATTAAACCTTTTAAATAAGGAAAATGTTAACTAGTGCCCCGTGCCCCGGGGCACTGGTTAAGGACCTTAAATAAAAACTTTTTATGAAAGTTTGTGCAATAATCGCATTGGAAATTGAATAGTTTAACATTTTAAAAGAATAATTACCTAATTTAGCATGCTTAAAGAGTACCCTGGGACACTCGTTAACAAAACTCATTATGCTTTAAATAAATGAATTTCAGTGGAAAAAAATGAAAAATCTGACTAAAGGTATTATTTTAGGCACTGTATCGAATTTGGACACTAAAATATTCAAATATTTTCTATGTATCGAATTTGGACACTAAATATTCAAACAATTTTTTATATTGAATTTGGATACTATTCACACAATTTGATCTGTACACATCCTATTTACAAAAGCATGTTTCTGTCATATCATATCCATTATTTGAGAATTGAATATGATTCTAATAATCAATCAAGACTCCCCATCAAAAACAATTGGAAGTCCTCATCTCATGATATATATATATATAATATAATAGATGAATTGCATTGCATGTTAATTTCCATTATAGTGGAAATTATACAATGCAGCTATCCATTATATGATTTTTTGAGGGGATTATATGAATCAATTAATGACTGTAAATCAAGGCATTCTTATTACCAAGTTTGATCTTATAATTCTTAGAAGATACCCTGCCTTGTGTTGCAAAACAATTAATCAAAACATTGCGAAAATAATCTTCATCACATGGAATATGAAGAGCACCATCAGCGTGATAATCACAGCCAAACTCCTCAGCTACATCATCCATCAACTCCTTTATCTCAGGCATGCTCAAGAACGTTATTGGAATTACAAACCTCCTAAACTCTGGTCCAACATAAACGGCAATGTATCCTTTCGGAACCTTGCTCGTTTTCCGGCTTCCATTGCCATCTGAGGATTCTCTAGCTTCCATCAATAAAGGTTTTTTTGGTGTTGTTGCCGTCGTCGTCTTTGATCGGCGAAATGAATAATATGACGCAGTTTTGCTATTGATATTGATAGGCATTGCCAGCTTTGGGGTGGATATGGAAATCCCACCAACTTTCATTTTCAAATTTATTTATTGATTTGTAAATCTAAATATTGGTGACATAGAAGAGGAAAAGCAAACCTTTTCCTCCCCTTCAATGGAACTTACCAAATTTATTAGAGAGAGAAATATGGTTGAAAATTTGAATGCTCAACTACATGTTAGTTTATTTATAATAAGGAATTGGTTGCATGCAATTTTGAGGAAGGGGGAACCATTAATTAATTGGTTCTTCATTGTGAGCCTATGTTTCTCAACGCCTTATCTACCTCACGATCTTATAGCTCAATCTTTGGTTAACAATGGAGATATCATGCTTCTAGTAACGACTTCTCATGCTGTTTATTAATTTATTTATCTATACCCAATAAGTCTTTTGAAATATATTTTCTAAAGGTCTTTTCACTCGCATAACATGCATGTCGTTAACATTTCTTTATAACTTTCATTAAAACAACATGCACGGCACTACTTGTAAAAAAAAAACATGCAAGGCACTAATTCTTTTTAAATTAAAAAAGAAAATTAACTTTATAAATTTCGAGAAGACGCTTTAGTCATTTGGATATTAATATGCTAATAGAAAACATATAATATATAAGTGTTTTTCTTTACCTAAATGACGGTAAGTTATAATAACATTACTATGCTAAATCAGCGTCTGTTATGACAAAAAATACGACAACACAACATAATTAAAAGAGAAATGCGTCATTAGTTGACATTAGAGACCAAAATAACTAACATAAGTAAGATTCAACAACAACAACTAAGCCTTATACTACAAAATAGGATCTGATCAAATTACACCATAATGTTATATTAGAAATCATATTACAATCAAACTCATTAATCTCTAAATCTTTCTTAATAATTTCTCTACACGTCCAAACCACCACCTAAGCCTGGTAAAAGAGTCAAGGAGATTTAAATAATTTATGTTCTTGCATGTCACTTTTAGAGACTAAATTGAGTGCTTACTTGTTTAGAAAAACTTCTCATCACATGCTTATTGAAAAAGAAATATTAGAAGAATTTTACAATAACTACAAAAATTCAAAATATAATTTTTGTATAAGTATTTCTAGTATAATTTTGAAATTAATTTGTGGAAAAACATCTTTAAACCTATAACGACTTTTTGAAGTGAAGAACTATATACTTATTTTAATTGGAAGTTCGTTGGCCTAATTACATATAGAAAATAGCTAAACACAATTTTGTGACACTTTATCTAATGGCCATAGCTTCTACTTAATAGGGAAATATTGGATTTATACTTTCTGTGAATCTGCAGTATGTAAAAGAGGTTCTTTTTTGTATTATCTATCTGTTTAAAAGACATATTGTTTCTATCATACAAAGCATACCATCTTAATCAATATCAAGATAAGTTATTATCTTGAATAACGGTCCACGAGTGCTTTAGCTTTATCTGGTGCAAAGAACCTAGCCTGTACAAAAAGGTTACAACTGCAATCAGAATTTTTTTTAGCAAGATAAATCAATTTTCCACAGTCATCAATCTTGCTTATAAGCAGATAAAAACAAATTTAAGCTATATATATGTTATTTTAACATTATTCCATATATTATCGGTCGTGCAAGTTCAATTCATAAACTTACTTGAATGAACATCCTCTCAGCATCTCCAATGTTTTTGTTTTCTTTGAGGATGATTCCCTGCAAAAGCAAAATATTAATATCATGTATTTAAAAGATGCTACCATAATGTTTTAGAATGTCAACATGCTTTAGTGTTTTTGAAAATATTTTCAACTCAATTTTGAGAAATCAGTGTTACTTACAGTCCATGGCCACAGTGAAAGGAAGTAATTTAATTATATACCAACCACAGTGAAAAGTAAGAAAAAACTTGAGCTATGTTCAATAAAAACTTCTGATTATACATCTGCAATAATATCTTCATTGATAAATTATATCCTTCTCTTCAATTTGATTTGAAATGGAAAGTAATGATAAGTCCATGGTTAGTGATTAAATGAGAGAAAATATAGACCTTAGCTAAGTATCCACGAAAATCATCAGGGTGAGTTGATATGAGCTGATCGTAAATAGCTATGGCATCACCGACATGGCCCCAGTCTGAATAGGCTTTCCCTAGAAGTAATTCAACCTGAGTATCACAATAATATAAAAAGAAAATACATTAAAGAAAGCAATGTAAAATATATAGACAAAATGTTCTTTATGAAAGGAAGACCTAAGAAAATCAAGTGTATGTATGTACATTGAGAATGTGACATCAACGAAAATCCCCGAAAGCAAAACAAAAGATTCAGATGAAAGCTAACAAAACTTTTCACTAGTGTATAAAGATAAGGTTATTAGTCTTATTTTTTATCATTGCTACGTAACTATATTGTTACAACAACCGATCATAGAGGAGTAGTAGTTTATGGATACTTATTGTTTACAGGATTTTAAATTGCGGAATGCATCACGTGATGGAGCCGCAATATTGCTGTTGCAGCAATGTCCTCAACCGCATCATGCTGCAATTATGGTGTGATTGTAAATCACCGCAACATAGTGGGTGTAATGGCCGGACCACAACGGACTATGTAGTGATCACACAAATTATTTTTATATGTTTCTTTTTCTTCATATCATAGATTTAGTGTGCATTTTATAAGGATTAGAGATATTTTAACATGATGGAGAGTTGATAATAGGATAACTATGAGATTTTACAGAAAAAAATAGGAGACATGTGAGTTATAAGATACGTAATAAATTATGAAATTTGATGCTAATAAAAAATAATTCATGTCGCAGCAATCACAATGCACATCACAACAGATGCAATCCCCGCAATCGTAGTGGTCACAAACACAACCGCATCAGCGACTGCAAATTAAAACCTTATAGTTTTCTTCTTCCATAACCCTATAACTCTAACATTGTACCAATGAAATGGCAATAATGAAAACACAAGGGGTTGAATTGTGTTTTCTTATTTTCTAGAAATGATGGAATTCGATAAAATAACAGCAGGACAGGATAAAGAATTAAGACCTAACTGATACGTTTATTGATAAAATACTGGTCCCAACCAAAAATAAATAAAAGAAATGGAACAAAAAAAAGTTTGATGCCCAACATATTGCAAGTATCCTGCCATGTTAAAGTTATGGTCATGGTGCTGATATAAGGAGTCGTGTAGTTGTATTTGTGAAAAAATATTTTCAGGTTTTTGTACTAAACAATATTTTTAGTTTTAAATTCTTTGATCTTTAAATATTGTAGACCTATAGCAAGACCTTACAAAAGAGAATAATATCTTGTACACTTTCTAAATAGTGAGTAATTTACTTGAATTGGATCCAGCTTCTGGGAGTCTGTTGGGCTGCTATCAGATTTTCTGCTGAAGTCTTCTGAACTCAGACGCTCACGACAGGCCAAAAGTAATTGAACAGCCTGTTGAAGAAAGAATTGAATAACATAACGTTAATTCAACATCCACTAGACCCACTGTATTTAGATGAAATACGAGCATTGAGAACCAGAATGGCCGTATTGCAAAATCTTATGATTATTATACACTAAAGACTAATATAAGCAACCAATTAGAAGTTTATTTGTGCAGCACATTCATCTGAAGAATATATTATCAGGATGACAAACCTCATCTGGCTTCTTGGCAGCAAGTAATGAATTGGTAAGGCCACGTAAAACTTCAAATTTGATATCTTCAGATACCTATTAGGATCAACCAAATATTTATGGATAACATTAAGTGAAACTGCTAAGCCTAAAACAATTAATCACTAAGATTTAGTAACCATAGCCTCTTGTTGTGCCCTACAGTTTTAAACTCTGGTTCACATGAATGTACTCATTTACAGAATAGCTGGTCTAAAAGCAGGTAAAGAACTTAAAAAACTTGACAAGAAAAGTAAAATAAAAAATGAGCTAAGACATCCACCCAATCTTAATTGCAGAATGAACTGAGTTCTTGGCATCTTTACAAGAAGTAAGCTGCAACCATTTAGTTTTGACAGTTGTTTAAGACATCCACCCATAAAAAGTGTTTGAAGTCATTCAAAAGACTGACCTTTGCTGAACTTTTATATGCAGCAACACTCCCTTCATAATCTTTGAGTTCATACTTTACTTCTCCAAGCAAACGAAAAGCATCAGCATCATTTGGTTTTTCCTTGGAACACGAAAAAAAAAAATTCAACAATTGTTCCATGATTAAATAGCACTAGTGCTAAATATTTTTGAAAGAAGATTTTAGTCGGAATTGCATGAGGAAATCCTCAGAAGATTAAATGTATAACGTGATTACATTACAACCTCTAATTACAGGAAACTAAAAATGCAGGGAAAAGTTTCAAATAAATCAAAAAATATACTGATCAAATTGTTAGCAGTAAATTACAGCTCCTACATAAGAAATAGTTCCCCTGAATGAAGATACTTTTCAACAAATAATAGGAAATTTTGACAAAATATCCATATAATACCAACCTTTGTCAAATCATCAAGTAGAGAAGCAGCTCTTGGATACTCTCCTAGTTCTGCCAAAGTTACTGCAGCTCCCTGAAAACCCTTTCAAATATATCTAGAGACACAGAAATTAGCAGAACATAACTAGCATCCACTACTTACTTCGAGAGCAGTTGGATCTCTTGGGGAGTTACTTAATGTTGCTTCAAATTCCTTAAGCCTACTCTGCCAGATTTCAGGAAATATATATTATCAATGATTCTGTAGTTTTGCTTGAGTGTAATGCTTAAATTTTAAGGATTAGAATACTTGGGTACAGGAAAAAGAGACAGAGAGGGAACATATTGAAATATATTTCTTTCAATAATGACACTAAAAAAGACTAGTAAACCCTGAACTCTGGATTTTCACTAGTTGACGAAAGGAACAATATTAATTCAGTAAAATTTATTTCACAAGGAAAGGAAACAAAATAGGAAAATACTTAAAAAGAACATTAGTGCCCGACTGATTACCAGAAGGGGGAAAAATCAGGTGGAAATTCTACCTGAAGAGCAGCTTTATCCTTCTCTGACAATTTATCATTGACCACAGCACTGTCTTCGTTCGGACTAAAAAGGAAAAGGTATTCCAGTTTCAACCATACACAAAAATTAAAGAGCATGTAAATGAACATGATGGGGGAAAGCATTCATAATTTCTAGCTTCACAGAGCATAACATCATTTAAAATTCAAGTTGACATGGACTCGTACATACATCCTTACATGCATGTGAACACACACGGACACACAATAATATTTCCTGTTCTATTTGTAGTTGCAAGCAAACTGTACTTTAAAACAGTGAGAGAGGCCCTTGAAACAAGGTATCTTGAGAAACAAAGCAATCAAAATCCCAACCTAAAGAAAAAGAAACTTTGCTTGGTTACTAATACCTCAACCGTGCTTCGATTTCACTCGGTTCGTTTTTGCTCTGTTTTCCCCTGTTTCCTCTGTTTTTTCGCTGTTTTTCCTCAGTTTCCACTGTTTTCTCTAGTTTTTTACTTGGTTCCTCTATATCCTCTGTTTATATCTCTCAACTCTATCAATAACCTATCGATCCTACTTACAAACCGTGTTACATTCCTTCACCGGCGGACCAATCCTACGTAGTAGCATCTCGATCCTGATTGCATTGCCTATACTGTGTTAGGTTATCGAACTGAGCCTAAGCCCAATAGAAGGGCAACAAAGAGAAGTTTGGCAGAATTGGTTACATGGCAATTAGTAGCAGATAGGCCACAAAATATATAGGAGGGAATTGGAAAAAAAGGATTCATTCAGTTAGGCAGAGAGAGTATGATCTATTCTCCGAGGAGCATTTGGTCTGGGATTATATAAATTATTGTCTATAATAGTTTTTCTTATTTGAATCAATAATACAATATTGGTTTCTCTTGAAGTCGGGTTTCTATCTATCGTAGTATGTTTTGAATTATGGTGAGAAATAAGTTGTATCATGATTTCCTACTCATAAATATCTGAAAATTTTGAGTTGGAGACTTGACAAAGATATCATGCCTCGATAAGCAATCAACATATCAAACACATTGATTGATAGCAGTGAATGAGGCCTTGAGCAACAGTGTGTGTATACCTTCCTGATGGCAGAAAATCTCCAAGAGCAAAAACAAGAGCAAAGACTGCAACAGCTACACCTATTCCAACCTGTATCAGGAGGGTTATCTATACAGTTCTTACAAAGATGATTCTTTTATGTGATAGAAAAGAAGCCTTGTACCTTGGTACCGAAGGCAATTGTTTTGTAGTCTGAAGAAATAGAAATAGGAGCATCATAGTCAATTGCTCCAAATTCTTTTTTCTCTTCTGCCTTCTTTTGCTCAAGTGCCGACCTAGAAACAATAATGTATTATCTGAACATGTAAATGGAGTCCCAACCCCCGAATGCAGAAATAAAATGATTTGATACCTTTTAATAGCGTTGAGGCGTTGTTGAAAATCAATGTCTTCGGAAGTTAAACGCGGTGCAGCCTCTACAAAGAATAATAATAAATAGAATTGATTATTATTATTATTATATATTGAATTTGAGTTGATGGATAGATAGATACTTACTAGGAGACTGTTTGGTAGACAGAGAAGCCTTATTCATATTCTTCTTCTTCTTCTTCTTCTTCTTCTTATCAGCAGCAGCATCAGCTTTATTGTTATCTGAACCTCCTCCTCCGAAGCCACCGGAGCTATTTTTTATTGTTATTCTTCGAAATGGGAATAAACCAACGTTGCAATTACAGTTGATGCTTCTCATGGACATGGACAACATCACGTTCACGACAGACACTATCAGTATCGATAAGGTTTCCTTCCTTCATAGACTCCCGATTTGTCACGTGGCATCAACTATTTCAAAAATAAATCAAATAAGTTAGCTAACCCAATTTGTGACGTGACGTGGCACTTGATTTGTCTATTAATTAAATAAATATATTCAAACATAAAAAATAAAAATAAAAATTATGTGAAGCTATCAATCATTTTTCTTATTCTTATGTAAACCCAATTTATGTCCCTTATTTGTTTACTTGTTTATATATATTTACATAAATTTATATGGTATGACCTTGACCCAACTTGTTAATTTTTTTTTGGATCTATCCCTAAAGATAAACTTGATGAAGATAAATCAATCTTTTAGAGATGATTTTTAGCAATAAAGAAGAAATTGGACATCACATGTATTTTGAAATAGAGAAATGATATATGAACATCTCATTATCTTATTTGTACAACCAACAATTTATTTATTATTTTTTAATTATTTTTTTTGCTGATTTTGATTTGTGTGCTCCTCACAATGTAAAATTATTTTGCATTAGTTATCTAATTTTGAATGGATAAATAACACAACTAATATTCAAATAATTTGCTTTGTCTCAACATCACTGGGGGATGAATCTTCGATTGAGACACCAGAAAGATGCAACGACATATCCTTGTTTCATGAGTAAATCCATCTTTGGGACGAACGCTTAGTTTCTTAGTACTACACATCTTACAGTTATGTAGTTTCTATTAAATCACGTGACCAACGAGCAAGGATCCTCTCCATTTAGCAAAATAAATGGAGTATGCAATTTGGAGATATAGACACATAAAATATATAGTGAATCCTACCATTAAGTTGGTCCCACCATTATTAATTACTTTTTATTTTTTCTCAAAATTTTGTGTGTTTTTATCTCTCCAAATATAAACATGGAGAGAATGATAAATGGAAAGGATCTTGACTCGTGACCAACATATTCTAAGGACCTTTTCACCATAGCTTTTAATTATAGAAATAGCTTTGTGTATGCTTCATTCAGGCATGCATGCAACCATTTCTTTGTTGCCTCCACTTTATGTGGATTGTGAGTAATAACTATAATTCCTAGCCAAACTAGGGGGGATGCACTATCAATGAAAGCTGAAGTTAAGGATGCAAGCCAAAGTATATATAAGATCAAATCATTGAGTAAATTATACTTGTGTAAATTAACCTTCAGTTATGCTTTCTGCTCTGCAAGCTCTATGACTCCATTGGTAACCACTTTGAGAGTATTTTGAAGGCAAAACAAAGATTTCATTTGTTTATGTCATCATTTCCAATTCTTACCATCAAGAATCAGAAGTGAATTGGGGATTCCATTTCCACCATTCATCATTGCAATCTTGTGACCTATACACACAAGAACTAAAAGGCCTTGATACCAATTTACTGGTGCAAACTTAATGCTTACACTCAATGATGAGAGAAAAGAGAGAGTTCAAAACATTCTATTTTGTGTTGAGAATAGAGAGGATGAAAAGAGTTTTGTTATGGTGAATTGTGAAACTATGAAATTGTATTGCATAATGGTTATGATATGAGATATTGATATGTGATATGAGTTAATAGTTATATCAACTAAATACAAAACAAGTACTTATAGGTTAAGTGGAGTTACTTGCACTACAAGTCATTAACCAACTAAATAACTAGTTAGTTGCTAACTAACTAACTAACCAACAAACATAGTTGGATTTATCCACAACAAGATGTGTAAATTTAAATTCACAACAATAACATAGTTGGATATTTCTTTCTTTCATTTATTTAATTTTGTTATTGATTATGAGGTTGACTCGGTCAAAATTGAAGAAAAGGAATGCTATTGCAAATGGGCTAAAACATAGGGGACTGAATTTATTTATTTTTCCCATAGGGGGCCAAATCACAATATTTAAAAAGATAGGGGGTCAAAAGTACACTTAAGCCAAACTTAAAATACTTATATAATTTAAACACTAACACTCACATAATAGCAACATAACACTTGAAATACTTATGTAATTAAAACTTTAAATCGTTTCAAAGATCGTAGACTATACATGATAACTCCAAAATAATATTTTGCACCTACTCATAAACCGAGGGAAACTTTGCAAGATCATAAGATTTTACGATTTAATTCAGAATTTTAACCACTATGCATGGGAAGTCGGCCTCATCAGCAGATTTTGTCCCTTTCTCTTCCTTAATGTTGTATGTATAAACCTTAAATTGTCACTTGCAAGTTCCCTAGCTTCAGGGGTCATGACTTTGACATCAGACGTCAATATAGTAGAATTCTCCTGGTTCTTTTCATGCATTGCACTGGCCTTCTTCACATCCTTCTTATGTATATGACCTATAGCACTGATAGGAATATTCACTTTTGGAGTTTTCACAAAATTCAATACTCCTCCTTTCAATAATGAGCTAGGTACAGAAGCTTGAACATAAACGCTCTCGCTACTCTTGTCAAACCTGCTCAAGACCGACTCCACGTCTTCCAAGGCCGCTTTTTTAAAATTTTCCAAATCATCACCAGGCTTCACCACTTATAAATTAGAGCCAGCAATAGCATGTTCAAGTCCTTACAATAACATGAAATCTAATCAAATCTCCACATTCATAAACATAGAACTGAAAAAAAAACATAATTTGATAAAATCTGGCAAAAATGAAGTCAAATCAATATCACCAAGTACCTGGGCAGTGATCTTGATTCCAGTCGCAGCTTTGATTTCTTTGTGATGTATAAATGATCCCTGAAATTACACAACCATTACTTAGCTGGAAGACATACTAAATAATAGAATACAACTCCTCTGTCAAAGCCCCTCAAGCTCAAACTAAGAGGGTGTTTCCCATCCCCTCAATCGACAAAGTTCCAAATTCCAACGACAGTAAAATAAAGACCTCTCATCATAGTAATATGAACTATGATCAACTATAGTTGTTATAACTCGGTTCCTTCGTGTTAAGCATAATATTAAGAATCTTATAGTCATGTCCTATGTTTCCAACACTTATCATTTGCGCTCATTCAAATTTCTTAAAGCCATTTTCCTACCCAAACCATACTTTAGTACCAAATCAATGAAAGTAATATCAACCAAGACCAAGACACTAACAAGAAGAAATAGCAGTACCTTAACAAAGAAGTTCCTTCACTGGATGAGGTGTTGTCAATAAAGCTTGAATTGTGGTAACAATTGGACCCTATATTATAAATTTTATTAGTCAGAGGCAGAAAGCAAGTATTAACAGATGTAGTTAAAATCTGAGATGCTCTTGCATTCCAGATACAACTACTTGTTCTCCTTCATGGAGAACACCTTTAACTAAAACAACATCAATAGTAGTTCCATAGCCTTCAATAACCTTGACTTCCAAAACAGTACACTGGTAACCACAATCAAATAACAGTTAGGTCTCTATTGTTAAACAATCAAGAAGCATTCAAGAGTTCAACCACAATTTAATAATATGTGAAACTACGACTAACCTGCACATCTTCATTATACGTAAATTTCTCAATCATGGTCTTTTGGGTCCACTAAAACAATAGAAATAACATGTTTGGGATTCCTTCACCACTGAAATATCAAATACTAAAACATGAACAAACAGAGTGGCAGTGAAAGAGTGTTGTGGCTTACAAGAAAGACTATACACAGGTACCTTATTGCACTTGTCGGCACAATGTTGAATGTTTCTCCCATTGTTTTGTTTTCATAATACAATCGAGTATTTACGCCGAGTATCCGGAACTGAGAAATAATCTAGAAGTAAAACGAGAAAAATTAGCACGGAAAACATGAAAAAAAAACAATCTACCACAACTTAGAAAGAAAAAAAAAAGTCTTTTACTACCTTAGTGACCCTCCTACGAAACTCATATTTAGTACTCCCATACTGCTGCATCAATGCTTCACGAATTGGGGCGTTGCGACATGTTTGCCAGGCACAAATCCTGTCCACCTGCAATGTTGCAAGAACCATGCGACAAAACTGAGTAACCTGAAAGAACAGATATTGGAATTTGAAAGTCGCAGGGTCCTAAAAGTGGAATAGTGACTCAACTTATTCAATGCAACAATGAATTGTGTGTTCCTCATTTTTAATAGTTGGAATGACTCTACGGTTTCTGGGTCTAAGCCATGCATAATATCAACAACCAAAATTGCAAGATCACATAGACCTGAACCCCAAGAAATTGAGTTATTGAATGATTGGTGGCCTGGGGTATCAATAACCAGTATACGCCTACTTCCATGGACAGGAAAGTATGTTGCGCCAATCTGTTGGTCGATACTGCCTTCTTCAAAATTGTTACCTTGAATACCACCCAGAAGCTTGGTTTTGCCACTGTTGACACCACCTATGATGCAGCAAATAGGCGATCGGAGGTTCCCATCACTCGGCTTAGAAGGCACAGAAAAGTGTTGTGAATCATGGTTTTTCATTTTGTCCTCAACCGCAGCAACTTTAGCATGTTTTCTATCTTGAGTTCCTTCAGTCACAGGGATGGAAACAGTTCCATTTGTATTACTTGTTGTGGAGGAAAATCTAAACAAAATGAGCAGAAAAGTAGTTCAAAAATTAAAAGAATTAATTTTACAAGGTAAAGAGAAGTATATGCCAAACATCATTAGGTCTAAACATAGAAGTAGTGATGACAGTCAATTATTTGCTATTTTTAGTGTCATTTTCATCACATTTTGAAGTTCACAAGGCAACTTAAGAAGCAAGAAAGCAGAAAACTGAAGAAAATGTAAAGATTCAAAAGTGTCACGATTTGTAAAAAAACGTGCCACGATTCCACAAAACAGAATGCATTGTTTCGACATTGAAGAAAACGTGTCACGATGGCTAAAACGTGACACGATTTAGTGAAACCCTAATTCAGTTTCTTGTTACACAAGGTGAAAACGTGTCACGATTCACTTAAAACGTGACACGGTTTTAGGCGAATTTCTGTGTCTATTTAAGCTGAAGACTATTCTGAAAACAAGGGTTACGAATCTTGGAGAGCAAAGTGCGATTTTGACATCCAAAGACGGCTAGGAGGGCGATTTCTTCATCCTTTTATCAGTTTATGTATGTTTTAATTCTTTCATTGATTATGCTATTTGTAAACTCA
>Ga0099826_10000680_pt1 | contig 17662 bp, 11 predicted proteins | sample Mtrugardesep15_FD_76830 | JGI IMG/M metagenome (GOLD analysis project Ga0099826, IMG submission 76830) | Root nodule microbial communities of legume samples collected from California, USA - M. trunc garden sep15 | ecosystem: Host-associated > Plants > Roots > Nodule | place: USA: California... | reverse complement strand
CTCTTTCAGTCAGATATTCTTCAAGCTTCAGTTTAAGATTTCCTTTGCTCTTTAATTTATTCAAACAGAACCTCTTGTAAATAAATCTTTGATTAATGGTCCTGCACACTTGAATAAATGTTTTAGCAAATCCAATTGATAATTTTTAATACCTTGTTATCATCAAAACTTAAGTGGTATACTTGTGAAACACCCTTTGTTCCAACAAAGACTCCTTTTAAATTTGGGTCTTCTTATTCTAATAATCCGCAAAAATTGGTATTTTGGGATTTTGTGATAGAGAGATATTAGAGATGGACTATCTTCTTCTTTTTTTTGACAAAAAGATGGACTATCTTCTTGAAAATCGACTTGTTCTCTTGAAAGCTATATAAATGGTTAGTAATTAATTTCAACATTGCGTCCCTGGCATGACTAAATTAAAGCCATAGAGATGTGAAAAATCCATTCCTCCATGTTCTTTCCTTGGTTGTTATTTTATCCCAACTCGACCAGTTTATACCTTTTCTGCTGCTTATGTTCGAACCCCACCAGAAAGAATTTAACATATGTCAGTATTGATTGTGCAACATGTTTTATAATTACCTTTCTATCCGCCTTAGATAGGTGTTTTCTTGACTGGCTCTGAACGCGCTTCATTATGTGATCCCAAATGTAGTTAAAAATAATATTATTTTTCCTACCAGTGATAGAGGGCAGCCCCAGATACTTGTTTGATCTCACACTTTTCGCCACTTTAAGAAATTCCTTGTATTTATTCCTTCATTTGAGCACTTGTTTTTCTACCAAAATTGATCTTTGATTTTTCCATGTTGATACCATGACCTGATAACTCCTCGTATTTGTGGAGGGTATCAAGTAAAGCTCCAACTTCTCTCTCTTTGGCCTTGCAAAACAAAAAACAATGTAAGCAAATAATAATTGTGTAAGGAGAGGTGCTCCACGATAACTTTGATTCCATGGACCTCTCCCCACTTCTATATATTTTTTAGTAAAACTTAAGGTCCTCCTTATATATGATAAAGAGATAAGGTGATAGGGGATCCGCTTGACGGAGTCCTCTATTCGATTTTTGCAAACTAGTTCTTTCACCATTTACTTGCACATGATACTTTACACTTTTTATACACATCCCCGAAGTAATCTATTCCTCACGAAATCCCATATGTCTCATCATATCTTTGACATGTTGCCAATTTACTCGATCATAAGTTTTGCTTTTGTCTATCTTCACCGCTAGCTCTCCCATTTTGCCCCTCGTCTTACACTTCATATGGTGGAGAATTTCCTACGCTACCAAGACATTATCCAAAAATTGAACTATTTTCTACAAATGTCAACTATTCTTGTGAGATGCGCTTTGATTGTCAATGTTTCATCCTATTCGTTAAAAACTAAAAAATAACTTTGCACAAACCATTATAAAGTAAAAGCAGTCTGAAATTCCTTATCGAAACAAAATTATCCTTATTCTATATATAAGAACAATATTAGTCTCCACTACGGTGACTTAAAACTCATCTACTTACAATCACATTACTCTTTTTTTTTAGTGTTCAATCACATTAATGTAATATAAAAAATTGCGTTCTCACAAAGATTCTAATATCTATCTATAAATATTATTCTCAATATATAAAACTTCCTCTCTCAACAAATGCCCTTAGACCCTAAATTAAATTTGAAGTTTTTTTTTTTAATATCAAAAGATTTATGAATAATAAGATCTATTTATTTAAAAGAATTACTATTTAAATAGAATCATGAGAACGAGAGAGCGTGGAAAACAAAACCTAGTTTGTGTTGCGGATCGAAAATGGGCATAGCTGGTAAGATTGGGGATTACACTTTCAAGGCATTCACAGCAACTCTCGGCATCACTACAATCTACCTCACCGGCACTTTCTCCCTTAACGTTTACAAAGGCCTTGCTTGGCACAAAGCTCAATCCGTAACTCTCTTTCTCTCTCAATTCGTTTTTTCTTATCCAATTACTTGTTTCAATCTTCATTTCGCAAATTAATTTATCAATTTAGGTTAGTTGCTGAATTCATATCGAAAACTGTAGAATTTTTACTTGATCTGATCGATTCGAATACTCTTAGGGTGTGTTTGGATTGAGGGTTTAGGAGGGGAAGGGAGGGGAGGGATCACTTTTATTTTTAAATTACGAACAATGTAAAATGTTCTTTGAAAATAAATTAAGTATTTTTGAAGTATTATATGATCATTTATCATGTTGTTAATTCAATTTTCTAAAAATCATTTTATAATGTCCATAATTTAAAAAAGAAAAGTAGGCCCTCCCCTCCCTTCCCCTCCTAAACCCTTCATCCAAACACACTCTTAGGTAACTGTGTAGGAGAATACTTAGTTAATTAGTTAAATGATAATTGCGTTTGTTGTGATTGTAGTACTATGTATATATACACTGTTCTGGTATTAGATTGTTTTTATATTGAAAATGAATTTTGAATGTTTGATGAAAGTTCTCTCCCTTTCTCTTACCTTCTTATAACCATGAAAACTTTAATAGTACACTCAAAAGATAAAGACTAAGGGCCTGTTTGGATTGAATTATTTGAGTTTATCTATTGACATAAGCATTTGTTAGACTGTTTAGGGAAACCTGGGAAAACAGCTTGTGACATGTTAATAAGTTGTTTTCAGCTTATTTTCATAAGCTCTCCAAGATAGCTTATGAAAAGAGATTATAGCTTATACCTTATACGAAAATAATTTAACTTTATTTTATATTTTGTTATTGAAATAACTTATAAATAATTGTTTATCATGATAAGCTCTCTTAGAAATTGTGGTTGGGTCTTCCACAACCCCACAAAACCGGCTTATACCCCCTCACGCCCAGGCCTGAACATTTGGAGTGTGGATATAAATTGTGGATGACCGTGTGACTGAATAGCACTAGGAAGGTTTATTATATAGGAGCTAAGTAGCTTAGAGAGTAAGCTATAATATATTTACAAAAGGGATATTCTACATAATATTCAATGCTAAGTAATTTAGAGAGTAAGCTAGAATATATTTATGTCGTAAAATAATTATTTACTATTTATTTAAAATATCAACAAGCTCATATGCTAAAGCAAGGCATTTTTGTTGTTAATGAAAAAATCAATAATTGATACGATTGATTTTCTCTTCGACAATGGAAATGTTTTACTTTTATGTTTTAAAGTGAGTATCCAAATTCTTCTAAAATGTTGCTAAAGTATGGGTTGGGCCTCATGTCTCTGTGTTGGGTTAATATTTGGACTGTCATCATATATATATAGCCCCATACCCCTCTGTCATAATAGACGTAGCACCTAGTCACGTGAAAGACATGTGGTGGCTTAAGTTGGGACGGACGAGTTGGCCACATGCTCGGCATGTGGACGAGATAATCATTTTGGAAGCGAATCTTAGAGGAGTCCCCCTGTCATGACCCATAAAGGAGTGGAGCCTAGTGACTCGTATCCTAGATAGATTCAGAAGCCATTATGCTTTTGACTCAGTCCCCACATGGAAAACATGTGCTTCTTACTGGTCTCAAGAGGATAAGCACGAAGGGGTGGGATCTTGGATGAAGGCCACATTCCTAGAAGAGCGGAATCTGGTAGCCCACATCCGAGATTAAGCCTAAAGCCGTTGCGCTTCTCACTAGGTATAAAGCTAGTATAAATAAGAGATCATGATCAGGTTACTATCATCACGTTTACAAATCACTACATTAAAGACCTCTAGCTTGGTACATCGCCGGCAGGGTCTATACCATTGCACTCACTGCAAGTACAATATTTATGGATGGTTTCACTTTTCATGACTTACGAATTATGATATTTTGATCTTATTGTTAAATCTTGTTGAGCACACATATCTTTATCTAACATTTAGTACCTCTTTGCAGAAACTTGATGAGGCGGATGCTGGTGAGAAGGCTTCGTGATCATGATTGATTGTATGCAGCCTACTTTCTTCAATTACAAGTCTTATGTGTAGAAATGTAATGTGAGATTGTTTTCTCTGATAATCTTTACTTGATTGGTCCATAACTAAATGACCATCATGAGTAATAATCCGTTTAGCTATCAAAAGTAGATAGTGATCTTTCATAGATTGTACCGATACATTATTTTCTAATTTACATCTTATATGCCTGAAGACTTGATGGAATTTTCTTTTCAATATGCATGGAGTATACAGTAGAGTGGTCTTTGCAATATAGTTTATTTGATTGAGATTTGAGACAATAAAACCCTGTCTATTTTGTGAAACCCATTGATGGTCCTACTTTCATGAATATGTCAAATTGCCTTTTTCCTCTGGTAAGTTAAAGCTGTACCATTCCACATTATAGGCTGCTTCACCATTCATCTGATCCGGTGAGAATTGTTTTTTGTGGCAGTTTTTAAAAGAACATTTTGTTAAACTTTGAACTTTTACTCGCCTGCTGTAACTTATATTCCATCTTATGGCACGAAGTCTCACCTTTTATTGGTCTTGATTCTACTTTTGCTTTTAGGTTTCAATGGTTAAATAATGTCACCTATGTGAATGTCAAATTCCTGTTACCAATAATGATTCCCCTACATTGTTTACTCACTTGTCACTTTATGATTTTGATTGACTACAAGTATTAGATAGAATATTTCAGTGCATTGACCCTTTACTTGGTGGATTGAGTGTGTGTTTGGAAAGCACCAAAATCATGGTGAAAAATCACGGTTTTGAACATAAGCTACACATTGTAGTTTCTAAAAACGACGTCGTGTAAGCTCTTAACTCACGGGGGTGATTGCCCACCGCTCAACTAAACACATGCACACTAAGGTTTCTTTGAAAATTAGGAGGGGTGTCGAAGGGAGGGCTTTGAGAGAAATGATCGAGGAAAGGGAAGGGGAAGAAGAGGTGGTGATAGTCTCCCTGCCTTGCACAAGATATTTACTCTTCTCCATATAATTATAACCCTCCAATATATGGAGGAATTCAAAATATGTATTGGGGGAGGCATACACATATACTTTCCTTATCTTAAACTTATTGACAAACAATGAGTCACTTGTTTCAATAGCTCAACTCTTAAGGTATCCAAAATCCTTACCACATTGATCAACCACTTGAATCATTTATCTTTATTTTGATTGAATTGATTTTTCGACACTAAAATTGTTTGTGAGTAAATTGGGTATTCTCCAAACACAACCGCAAAGACCACAATGAGCCGTAAAATCTTCCCTCAAAAGTCTTAACATTGGATTCGAAACTAAGACTTCTAAGTTAAGTTTGAAGAGTCCCATGTTAGGTTTCTTTTAATTTGGACCAGTGAAAGTTGGTCTCCAACTTGGACCAGTTGAAAACTGGCCTTAGATTTAATAATAATTAATATGGAAGTTGTGATTGATGGTCTGGTACCTGATGTATAAGTTGAATACAATCCAAGCCTTGTGTATGTTGGACCACACAGTAGCAGGTTTGTCATTTTGTGAACATGATTTTTTGGGCCGGGTCAAATCATGGACATGCAATATGGACCGGGTCAAAACCTTTTAATTTTGCATCCTAAAAGAAGAAAACTTAACCATTGGACAAGAATAACTTAACAGCTTAATTATTGGTTTAAATTATGGAGCATGTTTTTATCTCTTTATGCCCTTGCCAAAAAAAAAATTGAGAGACCCTTGCAAATAATTTATCCACACCTTAATATTTGTGAATCTCAAATACCAAAATCATTTATAACATGAAACTGTACCACTATCAATTATCTTCCAAATTTATTATTTTTAGATTAAGCTTTTGGTAACCATAAAAAATTGGGTTCAGATTATAACATTTTTTTGCATAACAGTGGATGAGTTCTTCCAATTTGAAATAATAACAATATTATTGATTTGCATTCAAAACCCATGATTTTTTTGTTTTGTTGGAAAATCTGATGTGAAGATTGGGAGGAAGTAGAGTTCAACATGTTTACGAGGGAGGGTAGAGACACAAGAGATTCATGACTTCACTTTGGATTTGTAAATTGGTTGTAAGTTAATGGATTGAAAAAAATTGTCTATGAAGGATCTCTGATTCACGACTTTGTCTAGTTTGAATCTAAATAAGGAGTTTTCTCTTAAGTTTTAATGAACATTCAAGTCAAGTGTTGGGGGTTGGTTAGATTTGGAGAAAAATAATTACTTGCCTGTTGTTGGCTTATGGTGTGTATGGTATGGAACAATTGAAACACAACCTATGATATCAGGTAATTTCACTGGTTCAAGTTGAACCAAAACATACACCGGTCCAAGCTAAAGGGACCCCTATGTTATACCATTCAATTGCTCTTGGGCAAATTGTATATGTTAATCCTATATCTTGTTTACAAGATTAAAGCAAATTCATTCTAAAAAAAATAAAAAATTAAAGTAAATACATATTTAAATTATATCAAATTTATAATAATTTTTACTTTAATACCCTTTTCAATTTTATGCCAAAAACGGATTCATTTTGTTTTTAGAAACACAAACATTTAGCAATCAACTCTAAGCAATTTTTATTTTAATCTTATTTGAAATGCTTTAGTAATCACTTAAATATTAAAAAATAAATAAATAAAATCGTCAAGTATACAGTTTCCAGCCATTTTAGCAAATCACTCTTCAATTATTATGCATCTGCAAGTGCAATTGTCCAAGCGACAGCCTACAAAGCGCTGGGGATGGGTTGGCAACTCTGCACATAAGAATCTTATTGAACTCTTTACTTTTTTTTTCTTTTTTGAAAAAGTTGTTATTTTCATTTGAAGTACTTTAGAAGCAAACTAGGCGATGAGTGGGGGTGGGTTTGCGCATGAGAATCTTATAGGACCTTTTTCATTTGAACTACTTTAAATGCTGATGAGGGGAGCTCCTAAAATGGGAGACTATATCACAATTAGAGTGATGGAGAATATCAGTGTAACAGGCACATTGTCATCAATTGTAAACCAACTTAAGAGAGCATGCATAAAAAAACGTAAGAATTCGTTGCGTCACACATCTAGTAGTGTGAGATCATTAACCTTAATAAGCTATGGGTTACTCAAGACCAGTCCCAAATATTAGCAACCATCGTTTAAAAACTCATTTCAATAGAGCCATAAACTCTATCTAGGTGAAGGGGGGCCTGAAAGAGGGTAGAAATCTGTCAAGGTTTTAGTGATATACCATAATGACTGGCACATTTTGACTCAAACGATTAAGACAGTGTGAAAGAGAAAGACTTCATCACTTCCCACTTCATTTCCAACCAAAACAAAAGGGTGGTGAGAGGGGAAAAGGGATAGTAACTTAGATAAATACGGAGTACATGGTTATCTAAAGATGAAATGTCAGGAGCGCATGCCAATGACCATTCTAAACATGCCTGCAATATCATGGTACAACGCAATATTTAATACAAAAAATCAGCCCGTCACTCTATATAATATAGTAATACGTATACAAATTCACCCTCTTTTACAATAGTGTCATATTTAGCCGTGAAAGCACTCCAATCGTTCTTGTCCAATAGTAAGTCGTGTATAGAACGTGTAGGCTGGCCAGCTTCTCGCCTTCTTCAGCATTGACAAGACAACATGGAGCATTTTCGAGTAGCACAACAAATGTATATATATTGATTGATTAAATCATAACTTGATGAAACAGAATATGCAATTTTGATCAAATGTTCAATCAATCAACACTTCTCCGGTCAAGGGATCTTAAAACCTGATTGAGAATCAAATGATCAAACTTGCTTTCTAGATTGTGCAGCACATCCGCGACAAAGTAAGAAATGCAGTAATAAAAAAAGGCATATGAGTAAGAGTTGAATGATGCATCAATTGGTATCACTAATCACAATGATGCATTCCCATGGGCGATAGTGCCAAGACTATGCCTGGTCCAGAGGCAAGACGTGAACCTTCTTTATAGATTGGCTTGATCAAGCAAAGTTCCTTGAATTAGTGTGTACCTCTGCCAGAGGATTAGTGATAAAACCTCCATCGAGCCTGAATCTCTGGCTTGTAAAATTAGTTTCAGCATTCCTGCCAGCAGTGTGGTGCATGGTAGCAAGTGATGGAGCACCACCACGTCGAGAGAACTGCGGGGATGAATACTGGCCTTGTGTTTTCCTCCAGAATTTAGAGCTCAAAAAATCTGCTCCAGGTAGCAAACAACATGAATTACGAGGGACATTAGAATTAGTCATCCTTCCATTTGATACAGCCAAATCATAAGAGATATCATCCAATGCCAACTCAAGGCCATGTACACGGGTCTCTAAAGATCGCATTCCATTTTGTGAGCTTCCGATGAATTTCTGTAAGAATGTGGAGGAAAATGTAGGAGATGTTCATCATTAAAAGATTGGTTCATGCATGTAAAGGATGAAGCTTAAAAATATAGCGAGAGTACGTTAACAAGTCTTCCTTCCAAAAATTTGCAGACAAAAACAGCAGAGATAAAGAAAAGTAACTTGGTGTTAGAATTAGCAATAAACCTGCAGAAGATCAAGTAGACTCGACTGTTGCTTCTCGATTTGCTGCAACTGGTTGCGGATCAAAGATAACTCTTCACTCTCTTTGTCATTCTTAAAAAGATCTTTGGAAACATTATTGACAGGAACCGAGTCCTGACTCTCTTCATGATACGGAACCACACGAGATCCACCATGCTTTTTTATTCTATCATCAGAATTTTTATTTAACAGTGCCCGGTTCATTTCTGGCTTTAGAAATCTTCTTTTATCCATTTTGCTTTTTTCTAAAGGGGTTTCATTTTCATCCCTCTCCGAGAGATCACCCTGATCAGCCATGGCCACTTGAACATCCCAATTCTTTTGGTTTAATTTTCGCGAAACACCCAAACTCCTTCTCTTATTACTACTTACGGAACTCACATTCTTGCCATTACTAGCAGTAGAACTATCTGGTGGACTGAATCTGTTAACAGGAGCTGATCTCCTCCTTAGATTCGCCATTACTGAACCAGGATTGCATGAATTTTGAGAAACCGGAGGATATCGCCCATCACTTGCATTCTCTGAGCCAAAAACACAAACCCAGAAAAAGCTTTCAGAAACAACCATAGACAATCAATGCAATAGATCACGAACAGACATATTGGAGATCATAAATTTATACCCAGAAAAAGCTTTCAGAAACAACCATACACAATCAATGCAATAGATCACAAACAGACACATTGGAGATCATAAATTTATTTAAGATCAAACATTGTCTTCACCCTCTATTTATCATCATTTCTATTTTAAGAGTCGACATTAAACAAACACAATTTGGCTTTCTATTTCTGTAAAAGAGATCTAACACATACTCATATCAGATTCTCAAGTCTCAACCGCAAAATCTATCAAACACTAGACACCAAAATTTAATGCTACCTTTAGAGGAAGATTGGGATTTCGGAGGTGGCGAAAAATCATCAGAAACATCAGGGATATGCTTCCATGCTTCCAACATCTGATTCATAACTTCACGAACTAACTTCACCTAAACCAAAACAAACACGATCTCAATTCACATCCAAATCACCATAAATAAACACAAGAACAAAAACAGAGTGAAAATTGAAAAAACCTTATCAAATCGTCGATTCTCGAAAACTTTCATGCAATCAGCCTTGAATTCTGATAAGAAATCCCTCTCCACGTTAGCCAAAACCACCAGCGTCTCCGCCGCAGCTTTCCTCACCGCCCAATCACGATTGCTCAACGATTCCACCAAACACGGAACCAAATTCTTCAACGAAGCTTGACCAGACGCCCCACCAGCTTCAACAACACTTCCGATCAGCGTCAATAACGCCGGTTTTGCCTTAAACACTTCACGCTTAAGAAGCTTCTGGAACTTCGGCAACAGCTTCGCTAATCTAGCAGGTTCCGGATCCGGAGCTCCGTCGATCGCGGAAGCTAGACAAAGTGCAGCGCCAATTTGCGCGTTCTGTTCTTGCTCCGTGAACAGAGCTTCCGATAACGGTTTCAGAAAGGAATAAAACGGTTGCTTCGTGACGTGGCAAGATAATGCAGAAACGGAATTCACACACGCGGATCGGACCGACGAGTCGGTATCACGAAGGCGACGAATTACATTGGCGAGGATCTTGGAGAGGTAAGGAGAAAGCACGTTACCGTGAGTTTCAGAGAGTAATCCGAAAAGCTGAACGCATTGCTTCCGTACCGGAGATTTATCAGAAGCGTCGGTGGAGTACATGCAAGAGAGGAAAATTGGTACGGTGGTTGTGTCGAGGTTGCGTGCAATCGTGATGAGTTCTGTGACGGCGAGGGAGTGAGTGTCGCGGTCGGAGAGTTTGGTTAGACATGAGAATACCTTTTGTTTTACGTTCTGAGGTGACGACATTGTGGTAGTTACGGTGGAGGAGTGTTTATAGTTGCGGTGGTGGATCGGGAGGAATCGCCGGCAACATCTCCGGTGAAGGTGGTTTTGTTTTGCGTGGGAGTTATGTGAGAACGGTTATATGAGCAGTTTGTGAAACGTGAAGACGAAGATGCAAACGGCGTGTCGTTTATTGAATTGCACTGTCGTTTTATTTGGGTTGGGGATTATTGATTTTTTTACTCTACTCAAGAGCTGGTTGGGTAATTGGGTTTGTTTTCTTGGTGTGCCAATTCCATGCTTCCAATAAGAGAGTGAGACATATCTAATTAGGAATTTTGATATGTCCTAATTTTCTACATTAAATTGAATTAAATTATTATTAGTACAGTGATGTGATTGGACACCATTAAAATTTTCCCGTGGAAACGTAGCTTATTTTAAAGTTAAATTTAACATAAGATAATTTTGTTTCACTTACAAAGAATATAAACAGATCCTTTGACCACCTGTCTTTTCTTTTTACAAAAAAGGGCAAATTTTACCCATGGTATTTAAAAGCTACCCTTCAAATTTAAACAGAAGATATTATTTCTTAATAAAAAAAAAGTTTTAGTCCCAAACTTTTTATTTATATTTGAAATTGGAGGGAGCATATATTTACAGATTTAAACTCTTATTATAGTTTTAATAACAATAAATTTTAGAGGATGAGGGATTGAAATAACAATTTTCATAAGAACTAATTAAGTTGGAAAATGTGTTTATTTATATAAGGTTTAAAAAAACTATTTAAGCTATGCAAGCATTCTGTTTTTTTTAATACAAATAAAATCTTCATTTCATAATAATACAAAAAAATAGCAATTAATTAATCAAATTTGTCTTGTAAAGTTAAACTTGGTTGTCATTTTAAGATGTACATTGTGGTTAAAGTAGGGTTCAAGGCAAAACGAATTTTACTCAAAACGGCCTCCCAAATTCTTCCACGTTTACAGTTGCTTCTTAAATGCTTACATAGCAATGCACCTAACACAACACGCAATAAAATGGAGTAGGAAAAAAAAGTCAGTGGCGTAAATGCAACATTGTTTAATCAGGTTTGTGTATTGCTAGGAAATTAATTTGAGACATTCGAATGAGAGTGGCATGTGAAGAAAACAAATTATGAGTAGAATAGAGTAGAATTATCAATCATGGGTTATGAGGGAGTTATGACATTCAGGTCTAACATTGTTATTAAAAGTGTCAGACTGTCGGAGGAAGGTACCTAGGCATCATCATACAAAGGTTACCACGTTACCCTGCTAGGTCAAAATCTACAGGAGTGCTGAAAATTCTACTACACTTTTCTTTTAAGGAAAAATCTACTCAACTTATGTTTGTGTCTATAAATAACCGACATAGTTGATTATTACATAAAAGTCCTCTTATCATATGTAATTACAATTATGATAAATGATGCAATAATATACTAGAAGTTACAATTAGAATAAGATCAGGGGCGTAGCCCTTCGGAGGGGTAGCCTTGCCTACCCAAAACAATTATTATTCTTGAAGTGGTCCGTATGTGTTTACATCTGGTTATCTCAAATAATAAATATTGAATTACCTTAAACAAGTTACGTTGCAAAAATTAACATATTTAATAAAGTAAAAAAATTACTATAAAATTGATAGATTTATTTGTATTGATTTGATACTCCCGATCTCAATATCAACAATAGAGAAATCTTTTCAACAATAAAAATTGTCAAGACAATAGTCATAGATAAATTAAATGGACAGAGCTTCTTGCGAATAACCTATTTATTTACATTTGAAAAGACATAAATTACATTTGAAAAATACATTATTAATATTATTATTTTTGGTAGAAATTATTAATCTATTATTAAACAGGCAATTATTGATGAAATTGGGTTCGTGAAATGCATTTTGTCCAACATTATTAAATAGCGATTTTTATGTTAAGTTCCTAAAATTTGTTAATTATACTTAATTTTTTGTTAGGGATTAAATTCATTTTTGTAAAATTTTTAAAAACTGAAACAAAAATTGAATAATTTTTATTAAGGACGAAACCTAAAAAATTATAATTTATGTGACTAAAAATATAGTTTATCCTTAAATTTAATATGTTTTTTTTAAAAAAATATAATCTTTATACTTGACCCTTACATAAAGTTTTTACAAGCTTCACCGTTGAATAAGATAATTTATATTGTATTGAAAATTGAAATAAATCACCCATTTTAAAACACATTTTCTTTTTGCAAAAATGCCCGTTATTTAGAGGCGGAATAAGTATTTATATTTACAACAAGCATTTGTACTAGCCATTATTAGATAGTTATGGTCATGGACATGTCATTTGGTACGTTATTGTTGTCCAAGGTGAGTTAGAGGGTGATAGGAGTAGTTGTTAATCCTTTATTTGCATGTCATAATTAGGTTGAATTATCATAATCGCAAGGAAATACTATACTTCAGCTTGTACTTAAGCATTAGATAATTATTATCAAGGTGCAAAGATGATTCAATGTTGAACCTACTCACAGCATGGATCTCAACCTCCCCACCTACCTCTCTTTTCTATACACAGTTGTGAAAAGCTTATAGCCTTTCATTATTTACGGAAAAAGGCAGGCCTGACTATGAAGAAATTAGCACAGTTTGCGTTAGTTGGGACTATTATTTCATTTTTCAGATCGAATAATTAATGTATTGCGTGGCATGCATATGCAATTCATTATTACCTTCTTCACAAGAGTGGGATGAAAAAGAAAGGGAATTAGATCTACCTAGAAAATGAAAGGAAAGTAAAGTAAGGTAAGGAATGGGAATTTGATTTCCATTTTGAGATGAGTTGTGGTTATTTTATGGTTTTAAATTGAGGAATGTTAGTAATACTTTCTTTTCATTACTTTATCTAATATTTACGTTTTTATTTGATGAAATTAACGTATATTTCATCGCTTTTAGTGGAACTCGTTTTTAAAGTGTAAGAAACACCTTGATTTAAACTAATAAAAAGGTAAGTGAGTATTTAAGAAAGTGTTGAGAAAAAAATGTTGTTAACAATACTTTTTTAAAATATATTATCGGGATTAGGTTTTCTAGGAATACTACCACCTGGAATATTATTTCCACAAATGTGTTTGGTAAAACTTTAACATTCCTAAGAACCTCTTTTTTAGCTATTGGTAGTTGAATTTTGTTCCTGAAAATATAAGATTTTTACCCTAGAATAAAAGTTGAGATATTGCGTGCAAATTTTATTTTTGGCAATAAGGTTGTCAAACTTAATTTTTACTTCGACTCGTTTTACACTGATGAAATTGATTTGTAGACTTTTCATAAAATGGTAAAGGTTTATCTAAAATTAAAATTATCTTAAAATTAATATATACATGACATATAATAATATAAATAGATCAATAATTCAAAATATTAACTTAATTATAAAGACAAAATATATCTAATCTTCAAAATAAAGTGTCATGCTCAACTTTGTAAAACATTCAACAAACGATCAAAAAAATAAGTTTCATAAATTGTTGATAAAATTATTCAAAAAAAATAATATAACTAGAGTTAGAGTTTCACCATTTCAGAATACTAGCTTTGGTCTGATCATTTAGTTAAGTGTGATACATGGGAGATGAGTCGTTTGGTTACTGAAAGCAGTGCACTTTTACGTGTTAAATGGGCTTATGTGCCAAAAAGAAAGAAAATTTGGGTAAGGAAAAGAAGAGTTTTTTAAAAGTAAAGTCATAAACTCGGTTAAAATCATACGAGTTTATCTGATTTTTATCGATTTTGCTGTGAGTTCAATCGCTCAAACTCGATGTAAGTTTCGACTTCATTAAAAATAAGTTTACCATCGAGTTAACACTAAATTCATACCTAAAAACGTGAACTCATTCGAATTTACGAGTTAACATTGGATTTTGAAAACACCTCTATCAAAAGATTTTTTAAACTTGTATTAAACACGAGAATGTTATATTCCTAACCTTTTCTCAAGAATATATGTGGTAGCTTTGAAACAAAGACACCCTAAAAAATTAAAAGAGCTAAGAGTTAAAAATAAATAGTTCAAGTCTTGACAAGGAGAAAACATTAACATAATAATTAACTTACTAATATTTCACATTGAAAGAAAGTAAGGAAAAGGAAAAATGAGAAGAAAGAGTGTAGAATACTACAGAAAATACTTTTTAGTTGTTAGGTTGGAAAGAAATTAAAAGGAAAGTAAGTAAATGCTTTCTTTTCCCTTATTCGATTGTGCAGATAGTAAGAGGAAAGGAAGTGGTATACTTATAGAATGGTTCCAAGGATTGTGCAGTTGATTCCAAGGATTCATGATCCCTCATTAGGGATATTTACTAAAGTAAAATGGAAATCGAAAGAGCATTAGAAGAAGACAAACGTATTCAAGATTTAAGTTAATATATTTCAAATACATGATTACTAGTCACTAAAGTAAATAAAATGCTATATATATCTGGCCTAAAAACTCAGCTTGATAATCATTATAAGAACACCTTAATTATTCTCATACATACCATGTGCTAATTTTTGTTTTCTTCCCTGAAAGTTGTATGGTACCAAACGATGGGATACACACACTAACTTTCAAATTCAAAAAAAAAAAAAAAAAGAACGTATTAAGGTCCATTCACCGCAAAAGATCTTGGTACGAGCAATGTTTAGCTACGTGATAAATTTGACGGTGTCATTTAGGACCATGCATTTATGATTGAAAGAAAAGGACTGGTCTCTTTTAAATTGGTGATCGGTCATGGTTGGTTTTATAAGAAAAAAGAGACATGCACACGTTTAGTTTTACACTAACGTCCTAAAAAAAATTAGCATTTACTTTTAAATTAGAGTGTAATGGTGGTGGGTTGACAATTAACAACTAAAAATACATTCTTGTTAAAAAAACAACTAAAAATACATTTGTTTTATAAATGAGTCTTCTCATGCGTAATTTAAATATAGAAAAATAGAAAGTAAAATGCGTTCTCCTAACATTGACGACAAAGAGAGAAAAACGCAATTTAAATAGAGTGAATTTGAATGGTAAAATATTATATTTTCCTCTCTCTCATGTATAAATGACTAAACATGATATGATCGATCCACTTTTTTCAAATGCTACTAGTGTACAAGTTTGCCATTTTTCAATATTTTTATTTTATATAAAACATCCATCTCCATTATAGAACTTGAGGTCACTCCCTTTGATGTTGTTGAATACATCAAGCCACAATCAATTTTCTAGCTGGTAAAGCGACAATTAACATGGAGGAGTGGGATCCAAAACCTGCATATAATATATCCTTTAATTGACTTGAGACATTCCTCATGGCCTCAAAGGGGTTTTTGTCTTCTTTGGCAACGTGACAAAAATAAATGACCTGATATCAAGAAATTAAAATCCTAACTTTTTTTCAATAAATTAATATTCAAAGCTAGAGGAATACGTGAAATACGTTGCCCCTGAGGAATTAAAGAAAATTAATATACCAAAATTATTAGGTTAGACGTTGTTCTCCGTTTGAATCTCGACACCACCACTTATTTATGTATGTGAGTTTATAATGACTTTGTCATTTTCTCTATCTAAAATAGAGAGAGGTTCATAGGTATTTTCTTCTTTTTTATTTTTTAAAAAACCAAATTTTATATAAACACACAATCATTACAAGCACGAGATGAAATTTGAAGGATTCTTGTTATGATTTTTATCAGAGCTCACTACCATGTCAATTATAATTACTTAAGGATGTCAATGAGAATTTGTCGGCACGAGATGTTCGATGAAATTTGAAGAATTTGAGTTATGATCTTCATTGGAGCTCACTACCTTTACCCATGTCAATTATAATTACTTAAGGATGCTAATGGGAATTCATCGGTGTGGAGCGGGGATTGCCCTGTTTTGGGCTCTAAAATCAAGGAATTTCTCCGTGTGGGAACAAGAATGGGGAGGAATGTTCCCCATCGGGTATCGGGGAAATACCCATGCCCCATGGATTCCCCGACTTTGACCAAAATACTAATATCCTTCACAATTTGAATTTTATATATTGGTTTTTGGTCTGAACCAAGCAAATGATTGATGTTGTGTATTTTTCATCTTAACTACACTCATTCACACACAAATAAGACTCCAATTGAGTAATTCCACGCTGAAGCAAATTCCCATTTGTTGATAATCTATCATTAAGAAGCCTCCACACAAGCAAATACGCAAATAATGAATTTACTTTTACTTAGGTAGACGTATTTTTTCAATCTGTTATGGTCAAAGAAAGGCTCCATGCAAAATTAAAACCTTCAAACCAATGAAAATTAGTTATGGAGAGAATTTTCACATAGATTGATATGTTTAAAAAAAAATAAAAAATAGTACCGATGTTGAGGAAATCAATTATACTTTCTAATTAATATTAAGGCAAGTGGCGAAAAAATAATGGATACTCTCTTTATCCTAAAAAACTCATTCTAAAAAAATGTAAAAGATTTCTCTAGTTTTTTCCTATTCTCCTTCCCTCCAAAATCCTCTCTTTCCCTCTGCTCGAGACTCGCAAACCGAGCCTTAGAGTTTGCCGATTCTAACTAATTAGCTTGGAAAGTGTGCCATATATGAGTGCTTAGTCTTGCACGAATAAAAGAATAGAGGAGTATTTTCTACTTAAAAGAGTCAATCGATGAAAACAACATATAACATTGGGAGTGTTCGTAATTTCAGTTGGCAGTGTTGGTTGAGTGATGTTAGACTTTTGCTGGGATCAGGAGTTTTTCTACAAGTTGTAGTGATATCATATATATACCTTTCCTTAATCGTTATAGTTGACGCAGATGTATTGTATGATTTGTTGTTGTAATAATCTTGCAGCCTTGTCACACCTTGTAGGGGTGGGCAAAGTTTGGTTTTGAACCAAAACTGCATGTGAACTGATCTGAACTGTTTTTCAGTTCGTTAGAACTGAACTGTAATGTAACAACTCGAACTGAACTGAAACTGTTCTTTAAAACAGTGAACTGTTTCACTTAAAAAAAACTGAACCGAACTGTTGTCAACTTAAGTGGTTTTTTTCGAATTAAATTGAACTGTTATGATATTCATTGAACTGAACCAAACAGTTTTACACAACAGCAACATCATCACAAAATTAAAATATTATCATGGAATCAATTTATCATGATAAATAAGTTGTTTATCCAAACATGCCCTAACTTTGTTTGTCATATGAGACTTACTGTGACTTACTCACT
>Ga0099826_10000679_pt1 | contig 17669 bp, 8 predicted proteins | sample Mtrugardesep15_FD_76830 | JGI IMG/M metagenome (GOLD analysis project Ga0099826, IMG submission 76830) | Root nodule microbial communities of legume samples collected from California, USA - M. trunc garden sep15 | ecosystem: Host-associated > Plants > Roots > Nodule | place: USA: California... | reverse complement strand
TTTAAAGATCCATACATAAGATATTCCATTCAAATTTCATAATCCATACCATAACCATAATCCAACAAAAATTGTGAAGTAAAATAAAAGATAAAAACATCCAAAATCCACATCCAGACTCACATATATATATATATAGACACACACACATATATGGATATTTTAGTATTTATATGATTTATTAACGGGTACGGATACCCGCGGCCACGGGCATCATATCCGTGTCCCTGTCCATAAAATAACGGGTAGCTAAATACCCGTTTATTATATTTGCGGATACCCGTTTAGCTACCCGTCCCGTGCCCATGATGGATTTTATCTACGGATACCCACGGGGCACAGATTTTTTTGCCACCCCTAGTTTATACTTATTTCTATTTCAATTTTAAATGTTCAAAATTATTAAGAGTCTGCTTTTCTTTAATTTTCTGATAATGGAAAAATTCAGTTTTCTTACGGTGTCAATTTGAAGAAAAAAATTTGCATCCGCACCAAAGTCAATTATATACATGACTTTACTTATAATTCAACCCATGAATGTCTTTTGTCCTCTTGCAGATTCACTCGCATCTGGCTACTCTAGGATTTTTAGGTAGTTATACAAACTTCGAAGTTTTGGTTCTTCAATGAATTACCATTTTCCTAATTCATCGCCTTTAACTTTTTTATGGCTCTCCTTGCTCTCAATTGTCTTTTTGAAGTTCTTTGCTTATGGGTCATGCAACTCTTCAACCACACTTATAACATAAACAATCATATCAACACAATCATATATTCATTGTGGACCGATATCCACCATTTTCATATCTCTAGCTAACTGATAGTCAATAGCCATTATTGTTTGTCTTCCTCAATAATTTGATGTTAGTCTCATTCTCATCTTCATTTGTTGTCTCATTAGTGGAAAAATCCACCACAAACTGAGTTTTCTTCATCCCTGTTTTTTAGTCTATGTTTTATAGGTCTTTGCACTTCATCCTCATGTGGGTTTCGCTAAAAGTAGCATTGATACTTATTTATGATACTTGGTCCTCCTTAAGGTTCCATCTTTAACAACTTGTAACCCTTCACACCTTCAAGATAATCAATGAAGACATGTGTCATAACTTTAGCACTAAGTTTGTCTTGCTTAATATGTGTAAACGCCAAAGCTCTGAAAACCATTAAAACTGGAGTAGTATGTCGGATTCCTACTCCAAACCTCAATATGTATCTTGATTTTGGTGATTAAGTAAGCTTTAGTACTCACAAAGTCACCCCAAAAATTTTGGACAACCCACAAGAAACATACATCTCTCCCGCTTCGAAATAATCGTATTCATACGATCAACCAAGTCTTTTTGTTGTAGTGATCTTGCCACCATTTTATGTCTCTTCATACCTTGCTATATGTAAAATTCATTAAACAAATCCGAAACAAACTACGGGTCATTGTGAGTTCTCAACACTTTAAGTTCAATTCATGTTTGATTTTCTATAAAAGTATGTCATTCCTTAAATTTTTCAAAATGTGAATTGATACTCTTCTAGAAAAATCATTGATTATAGTGAGAAAATTAAAAACCATCCCCGTGAGTAGTTAATCTCTCTATATCCTAAAGATCCAAGTGAACATACTCAAACAGTCTACTATAATGAGGCATATCACTCTCAAAATTTACTTATGTTGTCGGTCTAGTATGCAATTATCACAAGATTGTAGTTTTTTTGATTAATAACTACCTAAAAAAATTTGTATAGCTATCTTAACAAAAACTCTTTCACTAACATGTCGTAACCTCAAATGCCACAATTTGGTCTTAACATGGTAATCTTGGTTAGCTACATATGCATGAGCAATAACATTAGAACCATTTAAAATGTATTAAGCACGAACTTTTGCACGTTTAGCAACTATCAATGCACCATACAATTTTTTTATCATGTCATGGCCAATCCTAGTGCAATATCATAATCCATCAAACATGTTTATGGATAACAAATTTCATTTAAGTTCGGAAACATACCTCTCATCTTGTAAATAGTACTCACGATTGTCAAACATCTTAAGACAAATATAATTTATACCTTGAACCTTAAAAGCTTTACTGTTCTGATGGTAAACAACTCCACCTTTTTTTGCCTCCAGAATCTAAAAGTATTCCTACCCAGGACACATTTTATAAGAGCATCCAAGGTTCATGACCAAGGTCTTTTTTGTTTCTCGACTAATCACAACTAGTGCACATGAACTCTCATAACCATCCACTGAAAAAACTACAACTTGCATGAAACTATCATGTCCCTATTTATCGAAACAGTCCTTCTTGAAGCAACCGTTCTTGTGATAATTGAAGAATTTGTACTGATATGGCGCCGCTGAAATAAAACAATAACTAGAAGGAGTTGATCTTCCTATTCTCTACTGAAATAAAATTAAGATTACGATAACTACTTTCAACTCCATCTTTGTCTAAGCTATATGAATTGTTTTCCTAGTTTCTTTCTTTTGTGCCCACATTCACATGTGGCTCTTCCTTCCATCTCTCACGCCTTCCCGCACTAATCTTTGATTTTATTTTATTTTCTATATTTTCAGTCGAGGTAAACATTTTGGCTATTTAGATTCTTAGGGGCGAAGTCGTGTGTACTATTGAAATTGAAAGGAAAAAATACAGGGAAATGTTTTGAAGACAAGTTAAGGGATTGCAATTTAGTGACTTCATAGTGAAAGGTCAACATGACTTTGTATTCATCTCTCATGTATATTATACTCTTTTATCGTGTTTATTATTTATCTCTTTCATTTATCTCTTTCTCATGAAATTTACGAAAAATTATTCTAAAGTCATGATGACTTTTCCGCCTTAAAGTCTTTTATCTCATTCTCAATCTTAAATTAAGAAGCCAAGCATGAACATATAATCTTAAATTATACTAATGCAAGGTTAAGGGTTTGGGATTTGGTGACTTCAAAGTAAAAAGATTAACATAACTGTGTTCATTTCTCATTTATGTTATCATCTTTCATCTTGTTTATTATTTATCTTTCATTTTTATTTTTCTCATAAAATATACGAAAATTATACTAAAGTCATCACGACATTTCCGTCTTAAAGTGTATTATCTCAATCTCAATCCTAAATTAATTAAGAAGGCAAATATAAACATTATAATCTTAAAAATCGTGCATTTAATATATTTTGAAAGCTTAAAAAAAAAAATTCAATACAAAGTTTATGTTTTAGTTCCTCTATTAAATTCTTAACTTGTGCTCTTAATTTTAAAGGTATAAGTTAGCATGATCCAAGTATAAATTATAAACTTGGGACATGTGATTTTTTTTTCTCGATTTCATTTTAGTTGATATGTTATTTATTTTTTTTACATATTTTTTTTTACATATGTTAGTTGATCTTTTTATGTTTTCTGTACAAAGAAAAAAACAACTAGCAGCAAAAGAAACAGTTAATTGTAAGATATAATATTCCATCAGTTTCATTATATAGACAATTTTTCACAATATCAGTCACATTTATCAATTTCACACAAATTAAAAAAACGCACTAAAGTCCTTAAGATTTAACTCAACTGAAAATATCAATAATGTTAAGATGAACACGTTTATCTGGTTCGAACCGTTGGATCACGAGGCAAGTCAAGAAGATCATCCACATTGGACCAATAACAATCACATAAAGAAAATATGACACGTTGTCTTAACAAAAATACATGTTGCTCAACATTCGCAAATATCAATGTTGGATCATGAGAGGAATCCAGAGAATCATTCGCATTGGACCAAGAACACCTACACAAAAAGAATTTGATATCACATTTTTATCAAAAATCATAAGACATTAGATTTATTGACTATCTCTTTAATATGTTGCTCAACATTCAATTTTTCATTCAAAGTGTGACTTTTACCTTACATTTGCTACACAACAAGAACTCAGAACCTCAGAGTTGTGTGTGTGAGTTCTATGTGGTCTCGTAACTTCATTTTTGGTAATGATTTGGTCTTTTATATTTTTTCACGTCCCTTTTGCCCTTCTGATCCATTTTCATATAGATTTTCAAGCTTGACATCTAATATTCATATGCAAATATGGGTCAAAGGCCATATATTTGAAGAGCGAGAGGTCGCAAGAAAAAAATCATAGATTTGAAGATTGAAAATCTTATGCAAATTGACCAAATATTTGAAGTTTAAAAATTCATATGCAAATCGACCAAAAGCGCAAAAATGACATAAAAAAAAAGACAGTTGTTATCTAAAATGAAGTTAAAGGGCCACAAATGTAATTTTGTCAAAAATAAAATTAAATGAAAGAAAGAGAATAATAATTTTACTCAATTATTATATTATCTATTATTGAAATTTCATTATTATAAATGCAAACTTGAGAATAATAACTTAGAGTGATGCACGTAACATTAATTAGAGGAAGCAATTAAAAAATAAGCGATTGAAGTTGCATTGAAAACTAAAAACAACTGTCGATAGACAATTTTTTGTTTTGCAAGCGTGAGACAAAATATTTTGATATGAAGGGAGTATTTGATATATTTATCTACTAAATCAGTCCCAGATTATATATATCATTGTGAAAAATATTGTCATAATTTTTTTAAAGTAAATTATAAGATATTTTACGATATCAATTAATTATTAATGTTTTTTCTTTCTATCATGTCATTTACTATTGATCACTCTTTTTTCTAATTCTTTTAATTTCTTTTTCTCATACTAATAATTTTGTAAATTAATTCATAAATTCTCTTTTCTATTCGAGAGCAAAAAAACCTTGAAGATACGGAAGGAAAAAAAAGGGGTAAATCCACGTAAATTTATTAATACCGTTGATGTCATTGTAGATAAAGATTATAAGAGTGGTGATTTACGTATTGCACAAAAAAAATTGTCGGATGAAGGGCCAATATCAAAGCTTGGTGGGTTTAAAGGAGCGATAGTTTGCAAGTTTTTGAAGTGGGTCATAACTTTCATACTAGGGGCCGTAACAAATTAGAAGGCATGTAAAAATGGATGCTAGGCATGGAGGTAAGAACAATCCTAAGTCCAAGAAAAACATTTTGTCAGTTAAGGTCATTACCAAGTATCACTACTGAATTAGTTATTGTACAAGTTCTAGTACAACTACATGCTACATATTTGACGGAGAATCAAGTCACGAAACAAATCAAGGACCAACAATACATTTTCCAATAGCGTTTGTTGGTTCTTAGAGTATGTCCCTCTAGTCTTTTATTTTCCTTTTCTAATAAACGAAATTCATTTTGCATAAAAAAATAAAACAATCCTTGGTTTTTTTATTCTTCCACATATATTACATTTTTGTATACATATTACACAATCATAATTTTCTATTATGTTTTTTGTCAAGTAGTTTAGTGACTAAAAATTTACCTTTTGAAGGTGAATAAGTGAAATGTTCAAGGTTCAAACCCCAACCTAGGTATATATTATACAATATCTCTATCAACTGAGTTGAGCTTAAAAAACTCCGTTATATTTTTGTTACATAATATCATGGAAAAGCCTTGAATAAAGAAAATGAATAAAAAATAAAGTGCAAATATTGATACTCCCTCCGTTTTAAAATAGATGTCCATTTTGGAGATTAATTTTGTTTCAAAATACTTGTCAATTTCAAGTTTCAATGCAACATTAATTATTGTCTTGTCAATAATACCCTTATATATTTATTATAGAGAGAGAAAAAATTAGAATGAAATAATAAATGGTTAAGGGTATTATAGAAAACACACACATAATTTCATCGAAAGTAACAAAATTTATTTGGCTTATTGGTTACAACAATTTCTCCAAAATGAACATGTATTTTGAAACGGATGGAGTAAAAAGAAAAACATACAAATATTAATAACGGACAACTGCAGTTGTTGGAATTAATTTGCCATGACTTTTTTATGGAGAACCAAATTCAATTTCTTTTTTTACATAATCTTTCGATTCCTCTATGATCATTCAGAGTTTGACTATAAAGTAAGTAAATTTTGGTCAAAAATTATTCCAATAAATATATTTGAGTATTCTTGAACAATTCTTCTTTAACTGAAATTCATAATATGCCACTTGAATCCAATTTCTTTGGACTAATCAATTTTTTTTAAAGTCAAATCAATCAAATAATTGAATCTAATTATTTGATTATAACCAAATTTATATTTCATATGACCAAAAATTCTCAAAGAAGGTCCTCCTACTATATTACCAACTTATATTAATTCAAATCTAATGATCTGCACACAAAATTTTCAAAGAAGCTCATCCTACTACTAATAGCAACATTATTTTTCAGCAACTAATAATACCAACAATTTATTAATGCAAATTAATAGCCTCTAGCTATAGCTTCATTTTTTGTTTTGACAGAGCCTCCAGCTGTAGACTTAGACCTTGGTGATTAGATACACCTTGTGATTAGTTTTTACTAATACCAACAATTTCTTGTGATTAGTTTTATTAGCGCTGAGTCCTTTTTACGCTAGAGTATGTATAGAGCAGCGTTCTTCTTTTAGACCAAACTGATTTAAGTTTTCCAAGAAGTAGCGCCACATTGGGTAAGTGGCCAAAAACTTGGATTATAAATATATACACCTTGTTATTATATGCACATACACCAAGGTAGTGGAAAGAGGAAGTAGCATACGATTTTGGAAGTCAATTAATATTTGAACCGATGGTTATAAAAAAAACAAGTTAGTAGAGACATTACATTTAGAGTTCGAACTTTAAATATTATTTTTTCATATTTAAAATACATGAGTTCCAGTTATTAGTTTATTTAAAAAAAAAAGTTATTCGAATAAGGAAGATTTCTATGAGTTATAAGAGGTTTTTTTTTGCCTTGGCAAGTAGAAGATAAAATATAAGAGTTGAGTTGCTTTTGAAGGGGAGAAAAGTGGCTTTTTAACTAGTCCTTTATTTTTATTTTATATAATGTATCATTTGCATATTCTAAAATCTTAAGTCTAACATATGGACATGTTTAGGACTAGGGCAAGGACAGATCTAATCCCGGTCCGGAAAAGAATTATGCATGTCAATTTGGGATGATAAAACAAATCAAAATCAAAGACACTTACCCAAAAATAATAGTGTCATCTCTTTGTGAGACCAAGACTATATCTACTTATCTCTAAGCTAGGTGTCCGTCTTAAGGGTGTGTTAATGACCTTGCCCATATGTGTCCGGTCCCACTTGAAACTAAAGAAAGCAATATAGTTAGTCCCAATCACAAGTCTAATCTTAATTTACACTATTTCACTACAGTAACACTAACGATACTTTGTAGCACACAAAAAGGTAGATCCAGTTACATGTGAGTGTCACATAAGTAAGACTCATTATTTCACTTTAGGACCTTACAAATTTAATATCTCAATTTTCTTCGTTCTTTTGTGAACACTAGTCTTTGCACTGATTTATATGGGGAACAGTTTTGTTGTTTTATTTTATACAATAAATATGAAATTGATTTGGCTCTAATCACCCTTTTCTAAATTTGTTCGTTTGCTTATTTTGTTATCAAGCATATAAAAGTTTTTTAGAGGATTGGGATTGGTGATCCATGAGCCCACATGTCCATGTGTTAAAAGGAGTCGAAAACGCCTTGACACAAGGGTTAATCAAGTGATATGATATGTCACCACTCACCATAAACTTAAAATATCGCCTAAGGTATTTTTAGGAACCACTATAATTAGTCGTTTTTGACTCCAAGTGGATCCACAAAGGACTTCTATTAGTTCTATAACCTTGAGATTTTTATCCCTATGAGATCGGATTAATACATGCTCGATTGTTGGTTAGAGTTAATTCTTTTGATAGGGAGGCAAATGGTTTTTATGTATTCTACGAATAAAAGTATTTATTGAGAAAAGGTGATTATCAAACTTTGAGAAGTAAGTTTGCACAATTTTTGATATATAGCTTTTGTTTTTATCTTAACATCTGGTTTAAAGGCATTTGTGTCACACGTTAACATTTTCCTTTTTTTAAAATCATAGATAATATTACTAGTGTATTTTTCTGACGTTATCCTGACTCCATATATAATATTATTGTTTGGGTTATATGTATAGTATTCATTAAAAATTTACATATTTTAGAAATAATAAAAGAAAAAATATTACACATATATTAATTCTCAATTTATTAAATGAACTATTAATATCTATCTAAAATAGAAAACAAATAAATCCTAGTTGTCAAATAATAATGAAGAATATGTGTTTAGAATTATGGTCACATGTAAGAAAAAATTATTTTATTAAATATAGAATTGATTAAAATAAATATTTTAATTTTACTTAAATATTTTAAATTTTCTTTATCAATTTAGTATTTAAAAAATTATATATATTGCCTCTAGTTTATTAACTAGTTTTTTTTTGGTAAATTAAGTTGCGCAACATCGAAGACTAATAATTTTAAATAACTCAGATTCATTTAAGAGATTAACATCTAACCTTAGATTAGTAAAAAAAAAGTCAAGCCCTAGACTATGTTTAAAAAGAAAATCAAACCTTAAACCAAATAGTTAATGGATCCAAATATCTACCTTTTGTGTCATACTATGGTGGTGTTTGCTAACTAGCTAGAAATGCATATTATTCCTTTCTAATAAAAATATCACCCGTAAACTCATTCACTTCTTTCACTTTAATTATGTGACCACCATTAACTTAGATCAAAGGTGACATGCATTATAAAACAAATCTATCATATCAATCTAATTTAAGTGCACATTGATTTAAAGAAAAAAGGTCATATATCTTATCGAATTCTTTTCAATATTTAAAAGACAGGTTGGAGGAGTATGATAGTAAATCCAAAAGCGACTGCTTAATTTTGGCTTAATAATAAAGGGATATTATACATATTTGATTGTGTTAGCACGTAAGTATATTGGGAAGTGAACATTACGTAGGATATGTATATCAAGGTATATTCTTCTTTCATTTTCAGCTTCTTTTTCCCCTTTGTTTTTTCCTTTTGATTTAAGAATCCATCTTGAATTAATTGATTTCACGGAGACCCAAAATGAATCGCATCATCTCAAGAGGTTTCTGTGCAGAAGTCTTTGGCACTTGGCTGTTATGCATTACAAACTGTTGTTCCAACCATGCATTGGTCTTATGGCAGCAAATCCTTAACTATGTATGATTGTGATGTACAATGACTCCTTAACCAGAAAAATAAGTTAATTCGGTAAAATCAAGACATGTTTTCAGTAGCTAATTAAGTGCATTATTTGTCGGTTTAATAATGTTGGGTGCTGCGTACAATCAGGATATATAGAACACTTTTTTCCTTCTTCTTTCTTTTGACAAAACAACAACATATTTTTAGGTTTGATGAATGTGTGTGATTTTAAGAGAAAGGGTAACCATGCCTTTTTTTAACGATTGTTAACCTGTTATTGTAGGTATTGGATTTAAGTCGGACACAAACGTGTATGTTTTTCCGTTTTTATTGACAATGAACGATAAAATGATATAAAATAATTAAAAAGAAGCTAAAATTGAAGAAAAATGTTGTATCAAAACAAAATATTTTTTATATAAGGTCAAGATTTTTTTTTACATGGTCCAATATTGGTCCTATTGTTTTACACCTCCTATTGTTTTGAATTGTTCTTATTTAAATATCATTTAATTAATTTTTTTATTCATAATTTAATTAATAAAATAATTTAAGTGAAATGCGAAAATAAAGAAAAATTCAGTCCAAAATGATGTATTCCCTTTACATATTGTTATAAATATTGTAGTTTGATTGTTTTTTCTGCAAGAAGATACTTATAACTTTTCATTGATAATATTTTGCTCGATACATAAGAACCAAACAAATATGACTTGATAAATCGAGAGATTCAATCCAAATCAATAAAATTAGTTCAGTTATTTTTCATTTTCTTGTCTAAAATGACCAAACTAATTAAATCTGCATCAATCGGATTGGACATTGATTTAACATCATTCAAAATTGATCGTTTAAGATAGATGAATGTTATTTGAACAACCATTTGATACACAACTTACGCGACAAACATATTTTACATAGAAAAAATAAGTATTTGCACGAAAATCAAAACAATAGAGAGGTAAAGTGAAAAATAATGTAAGTACAAGAAAGAAGATTGTCACAAAATAGATGTTCAAATATCATTTCTCTTTAAGATATGAACCAAACCATTATATTTTATTATTAGTTATCTTATTTCGCATAGTAGTGTTATCTTAAAAAAAATTGGTTGTGTTCATGTAGTTTTTAGTCATTATATATCATTTATTTTGTTACAATATATATTTTTATTTATTTTAGCTTATGTACTTGTTTTTTTTAATGTAAAAAATATGTAATGTTTGATTAAAAATTAAATTTTTTTCTTTTATAGATTTTTCAAAATAATTTTCTTAAATTTGTAAAAATGTGAATCCGATTGAACCGAGTCGAATAACCCGATCTTCATCAATTTGGTTTGTTTTGAATTTAAAATATCACAAAATTGAATCAAACCGACTACTTTTTATTCGTTCAAATTTATTCTCTCTCAAAATCAAATCAAACCGATTCATTACACCACTATTTCAGAACATCAATAAAAAGATAAAGGGAAATGTTAACCAGTGCTTCCGGGGCACTAGTTAAGACTTTTAAAAGGTACTTTCTCCGTCCCGCAATAGATGATCCATTTGAAAATTTTCAATTTTGACCTAACTTACTTTGACCGTATTTTTCTACCAATATACAAAGATAAATACTATCATATAAGATGTCGTTAGATTCGTTTCGATGAGTATTTTCAAAATATCAAATTTTCATAATTTTTCTAATATATTATTCAAGATATTTAAGCTCAAAGTTATGCATTGACATGCGTAATAAGGTCAACTGTGTCAAGTATTATGGGACGGAGGGAGTAACTTTTATTTGAAAATTACGTAATGAATGCATTGAAAATTAAAATGTTTTTTTGTATGGAATAATTTCTTTTTTTTGGAATGTTTAAAGAATATCCCAGAGACACTCGTTAACGATACCCAAAATAAATACTAGTTAGAGAATGGTCTACTTTTATCAACACATATGAGATGCTTCATTTACCTGTCTTTTAACAAACCCAGCATGCGAGTTTCTAAAAAAACAAAGAACGTTAACATATTAAGTATAAACCAAAATTCTAAGACATTTTCCACGATAAAACTATTCACTTGGAATATAATTCAAAGTCTACCTACTCTAAGTTGAAACCATTAACATACCACAAGCCTCACCCTCTCAACGAGCATAACAGTGAAACCATTCAATTTTAGCAAGCACGATATTGGAAGAAAAAGTCTAACGACCTTTTAAATTGATTATGGTTATGAAACTCTTTTTCCTCACATAACTCTCAAATTATTAAAGTATAATATAAATATTTTTGTCAAGAATAATGTTTCTAAACACTATAATACTTTTGTTAAGAACAATGTGTCACAATTTTTTTTTTTTAAATAACCGACGCAGGTTGGCCCAACTACATGTATATAGACAAGGATTAAAAATTGAACTTCCATCTTTTTCACCGATGTGGGGTTGATTCTCTTTAAAACCACTAAAATCAAATCCAGTAGTTGAGATTAGGTAAAACTGTTAGTGGTTGCAGTATTTCTATAGCTTTGGTGCTAGCTTCCCAACATTTATCATTTGTATACCAATCTGTATACAAATGGGGTGCTTCAACATACTACCATTTGTATACCAATTTCTTTTATAGATATAATTTTTGATATAGTAAATAGAAATTGTTAGGAAAATTAAACTCGTACATGTCAAAGATTAATCCACATGCATATGCATGCATGTAGATCTTTGCTGAACACATAATAGGAGCACACCTGAAACAAAGTAGTAGCGCACACAAACATTTAACACGGTTTGAGACTTCTTTTTCTACGTATACAGAAACATCTTAGTACAATGTATTAATTATCTCAAATAGTATTACAATAATATCATCTTAACTTCAAGTTGTGTAGACTCTCATCCATGAGTACTTACAAGAATGTTAACACTCAAATCTCACATATCAAAAGATCACCCACATATCTCACGTATAAAAGAGATGGTTGGAGATAAAGTTATCAAAGAAGTCAAAAATTCAAAAGTTCAACTTACAAATCCTCCTAATAAGTTCCTCACTTACCCCGTAATTAAAAAAAAAAAAACATTTGAAAAGAAAAAGTTGGGGTGTGTGGCTCAGCTTTAGTTCACAAGACTTTGAGGGCATATTTAAGTGTTTAAGGAAGGTTGTTCAATATGTACCTCAATTTTGCTGCAGATTGGATTGTGACTTTCGATCAATTTTTTTTCTGTGACGTTAACAATTTAAAGGTGTCATTTGAACAACCATCATATTTAAGATGTGGCTGGTTCTGTGGGCTTGCATGAGCTGACAATTGTAGTTAGGGATATAACTATGCTCTTCTCCCAATACGTTTTTCTCATTTTCAACCAAACTTTTGAAAATGCTCCTGTGTGAGTTAACTCACGTGCAGGGGCAATTTGATCATTTCAGTTGGGAATGACCTTTTTTTTTGGGAGAAAAGCAAAATTCTTAGGGATATCTCAACTCATGATAACCCAAAATTGGGGATACTTCACCTCTTCATAAGTACTCAGCCGTGAATCCAGGAATAAACTTTTGACGTGGCTAAAATAAAAATGTGCTAAATAAAATAAAATTAAAGATTATATATTAGTTCACCCAAAAAATAGTTTTAGTAGTTTTATTTGAACTAAGTTTATTAATTCAAGTTCATTTGTAACTCTAGCAATTGCTAATTGTAACAAAATGAACCACTAACTTTCTCTTATATTTTATTCTTGTAAACATCCTTGATATGTACTAATATTTAATAACTACGCCATCGTCCATACAAATACTCTTATTCATATGAGATGACACAAATCTCATTTATGTATACGATAACCGTGGATATTAATTATCTCACCTCTCTCTCTCTCTCTCTTTTATAGTGAAATTTCATAAGAGAGTATATATATATATATATATATATATATATATATATATATATATTCACGTATCTCTTGGATTTCCACTTACTCGCATATTTAAAAATTTGAATTAATTTTCAACAAATTTAAATTTAGTTTTTTTTTATCTCAACCATATGCTTTCCCGTGGAATGAGAGCATATTAATTAGAGTTAGATCGATAGATAAGTAAAGTCTGACTAAACATTATGTTAGTTAGGATTTGAATTTTGTTCTGTCAAAGAATTTTTTTTCTTAACCGAAGTTAATTAACCACTTAAATTCAATCACTTAGTTAAATACAACTTTTGTTAAATATAGATACTGGGCCGGGCCAAGGGGGCTGCCACTAAAGCAAGGGAAGAATGTTGTTCAAACATCACTCAATGCTAAGAAACGCAAGTAATTTACCAATATAACCTTATCAGCAGTTAACTGTCGATGAATTTTAACCGACGGCAGTTAATTGTCGATGTGCATTTACGTCTTTTTATGGTGTGTTTCAACCTTGTTTGAAGTGTAAACAACAATTTTGAAAGCGAGGGTTTTAGGCCTCCATGTTTTCCAGACCTCATATTAGGCCCTACATATTTTTTTGCAAGTCAAATTCTTTGAATATTTTTGCGTTTAACTCGGTTAGTAGTTAAATGAAGAATTGTATACTTGAAGTTCGGTTGTAAATTTGACCTTTAAATGTACATATTTTATTGGTCATATATATCTTAAATACTTTGTTTTCTACAAATCTTTATGAATATGATGTTAGTTGTTGGAAATATATCAAGACAGGTTGTGTAAAACCAAAATATGCAAAAGTAAAAAAGTAATTTATATTTGTGTTAGAATTCAATATAACTTTGCTATTTCAAGTTTTAACACTTGATAAATAATGTCTATTATAATATTATTTTTAAACATATATTATTAACTAAACTAAATTTTTGTTTAAAAAAGTTCTTGCACTAATGGAGTTGAGTGTGATGGAAGGAGTTAGACTCTTGCAACCAGACAAATCAATGTTCGAACTCTAACTGAAAACCATATCCATATTTATTGTCCGATATACCTCAAATAAAATTACACATTTAGTGTTTTTAATTTTTATATTTCTCTGTCAACAAACTTAAAAGGTCTCTATTTAAGATTCGCTTTATACTTAAAAAAATAGTAAGTTTAAAAGTTCAGCAGTTGTATGTGGAAGACTTGGGTGCGATTAAATAAAACATTTGTTATATTTAAATTATTATAGTACATATGGGAATCTTATGATAAAATTTTATCTATACTTATACTGTTCCTTAATTGGATTGAATAAGACATTAAGATGTCATTTATCTATATAGTTTTGGGACGGGTGTCTTATTTGTTAGCTGTTTGCCAAATCTATGAAATTCGAATAAACATTTGTATGTGTATTAGGAAGCAGCAGTATGTGGAGCATCATTTCCAAGCTATATGGGATGGCGTAATCCTCAGATTTTATTATTATTTTGTACATAATTACGGGTAACTTTATGCATTTGATATATTGGGTGTGCTAATGATGCTAGTCATAGGTGAAGCATCGATCCAACACATATGTATAGAAGAAAGCAAAAACAAATTAGAAAAAAGAATTAGTAGGGACAAATTTGGATGGTCCACTGTAGAGCCATTAAGGAGTAGTTTCAATACTTGAGCTGGACACTCAATATAACTTGATAAAAACATGTAGACTTAATTTTGATTCTTGTTAGATTTTTGGAATGAACATGAAATGAGTCGTATTGATAGTTGTTGAATTGAGATTGAATGATGCAGATTTTAAACTCGAATTTTATTTTCTATTTTTAAAAAGTAAAAAATATGTTTAAAATCTATACGATTTAATTTCGATTTAATAGGGGATCTTAATTTGTCTAAACTATGATACAGAGAATCTTAAAAATATTTGATAAATTAAGATTAATTTTGTCGGAAGGAGGAGATTCGTAAGTTGTGTCATTGTACCCCTCTGAAATACTAAATGTTAACATTCATGTAATTTAAATCTATGTTATTTTCCCTTATTCTTCCTCTCTAGCTATAGCTTCAAAATGCTGATATTGGCGAGGTGAAGCAGATTTGCACGAGACAGTAAATTAATCAATTAATCAGAAATTTGTAGCAAACTAGAAAACACTAAATCAGTATCTTCTTATTCATTCGATGGGAAGCTCTTGATTAATTAATTAATTCCAGGGAGAGTTACAAACATTAGAAAACAATTTGAAAAGATTTTCAAATGTCGATAAAGTGGGACACATTATATTTTTTGGTGCGTGTAGAATGGACCCCAAACACATCAGCTAGCCTATGGAATATATAGATGCATACTTACAATATTTAGAAGGGTAAAGGGTCAATTGATCCCTACTTGACACCTCACTGTTACAAAAGTCTTTGACTCAAGATTAAATATAAATAGTTCCTGATATGTGTCTATGTTATCAATTTAATCTCTAGCCCTACTTAAAAGACTTTTGCTAACATATGAGTGGACAAATGTTTTGTGCTGGCAAAGTGCATGATGTGTTCGGAGATTAAAGTAAAAGAGAGAGACTAAAGTGAACGATGGAGTTAGAAATCCCCACATCCTTAAAAATATCAAATCTCTAATTCTCTCTTTTGTTCAAAATTGAATCTTTTCCTGCAAACAAGTTTGAATATCAAAATCAAATTTTTCATTAAACATTAAACACCAAAATCGAATCACATATGATGTATGCAAAATCGATCTATCCTACCTACCTAGTAACTATGAGTTACACTTAACATTCTCTACGTTTACATAAATGTTTTTTTTTTCTAGCACCAACTTAACGAATAATAGAAAGTAAACTCACTTGGGTTGGTATGGTGGTATTGACTTGGGACATGAGAGTATGTTCGTCCTTAAGATGACAGGTTCGATTCTCTTCGATGTCAATTTAAGTGGGCTATTTTCGCTTACTAAAGAAAACTAATAATAGAATGTAAAAAGCAGGGTAAGGGTAAGAAACCAACAACCAACCTATCAAATCCATGTTTACAAAGTACGTACTATATCACAATTATAATTTATAAACAACGTTCCCCTCCATGGGAGGGAGATTCAGAGATCATGAGTGTCACCAATTACTCTTGCAGTTGGGAAACAACTCATTGAACCACAATAACAAGTATTTAACAACCCAATGGCCCCTCTCACAGCTCTTCATGTCTTCTATGGATGGAGCAATATTTCATTGTTTCCCCCACTATCATTTCAAAATTTATGTTATCATTTCATTAAACTTGTACATATTTTTCAGTATTGCATGTGCCATGCCCATACTCCTAATATTCTTTCCATGAAAACGGATCTTAATTATAATGTATATTTTCATTCAATTGCAAATGATACAGCAACCCAATGTTTATAATATATATTATGCATTGCTACCGAATCCAATATTTACCCATACATATACATATCCTTTGTATTGATTTCATTTTTTCTTTTTACAATATTGTCAGTAACATATGGGGCCAACCCATGTCAAACTCAAAGCCACATTTTTTTCTTTGGTTCACAATTTGATTCGACTTAATTGTAGTGTGAATAGAAAGAAATTAAGGAGACGTATGGTGATTTCATTGACCAATGTTGAAACAAGAGTATAATTGATCATGTGGGCTGCATGAAAATTAGGCACAAAGAAATGGTTGAATTGCATTAGTGCATGATGGAGGAATTTATGATTGAAATTGTGTTAGCTTATTAGGTATTTGTATCATATCATAGAAGGATGGGTCGGTGGTACATTTTGCATGTGGCCTTCTATAATGGCCGTTCTGTGCATAGAGTCAAATAGCCTTGCCCACAATTTAGCTAGCTACCTAGGGACAAATTCTTGCAGTGATCGTTGGGCCATCCTTTTCCCCTTTTTGAAAAGTTGATTAGTTTGATAACTTTCCAAGTAAGCAAGATTGTTAGATAGTACATACTACATAGTGTATAATATAACAGTCAAAGAGAGGAATAACACAGGTAAAGTGATCCCCTCCAAATATAAGTGAAAATTAAGCTAAAAGAAATGTGAACGATTGTCCTTCGACACTGTTTAAGAATTTTAAGTGCTAAGTTATAAAAATATAGGTATCTAATGTGTTGGAATTTAAAATGTTTGACTTTTTTATGAAGTAATTTTTAAATTGATGATTTTTAACTAATATATTGGGGCTACTCGTTAGCATAACTCTTAAATAAATCATGTCATGCAACTTTATACTCATATATATTAGTTAAAAGAAGTATCCAAAAATACTTATTAATTATTAAAATTTATGAGACACACATATCAGTGAACTTCATATGACTTTTAACCAATAAAAAAGTGTTGTGTGTCAAAAGTATATTTGTTATTATTATTCATCGATTGATAATTTCTCACGATGATCTCTCTTCATTTCTTTAACTTTCTTTCTAAGAAATCAGCTAAGAAATCATTTCGTTTCCTTTCCATATATATCATACCAAACAAATTAAGCCAAGAATAGTTGGACATAGACACGAGTCACAAGTTACTTCTGTAGTTTTGTGTCTCTTCTTGGT
>Ga0099826_10000678_pt1 | contig 17681 bp, 14 predicted proteins | sample Mtrugardesep15_FD_76830 | JGI IMG/M metagenome (GOLD analysis project Ga0099826, IMG submission 76830) | Root nodule microbial communities of legume samples collected from California, USA - M. trunc garden sep15 | ecosystem: Host-associated > Plants > Roots > Nodule | place: USA: California... | reverse complement strand
GATTACAATCCAGTTATTAGATGTTTATCCAACCAGACGCACCTTAACTTTACTTAAGCTTCCAAAAGAAAAAGCATAAAGCTTGGGATTGATACACTGAGATTTAACTTGATACAGGAAGTTCGCATGTGAAGAACCGACACCATAAGATTGCTTCTACATTACATTATTCAGGTGTTGTTGCACGTGAATTTCAACATAAATGCTTGCATATCTAGGCATGAATGTATACATAAGTTGTTGTAATGATCTAATCTAACAATTCTGTGGATTGCTGCCAAGTTGTAACAATATCCTCTACGCTAACAAACTCTAATTTGTGAGATAAACAATTGACTTAAAATACATTATTGTTTTAATATATAAATTTGGTTTCTTCCTGTTATGGAAAGAAAGTAGAAACTTGCATATGCTATCTCAATGCAAGAAATTTCTCGGATCAGTTACAAAACCTGTTAAGGCAGACGCCGCTGCAGTATATGGGGAAGCAAGATACACTTGGCCTTCTTTGTGCCCCATTCTACCAGGGAAATTTCGATTTGTTGTTGAGACACAGACCTGTTTTCAGAGTCCTCTAATCAGTTACATCAGAAGGAAAACCAAAATACGAAATTGTGACATAAAAAAGTTGCGTTAGTGTGTTGCGTTTTTATAATGGGCTGTCCCTTCCCATTCTTGATTTTGATAACTTGAGACAAAAAATTGCTAAGACATATTGTTGGCTGTGAAAAGAAAAGAAATAAAAGTAACTCATTTAATATAATCAGGAAGTTTACTTGAACAATTAGGTAATAAAAAAATTAGGTTTAAGATTGATTAAGACTCAAGTCTGAAATTTGAAGGAGCATTTCACTGTCCGAAGATTTGTTTGGTCAGTGAGAGCCCAAAGCTGCAAGAATGTCACTTTCCATTGGTTAAGGAACTATATGAAATTTTTGTTAACACGTGGACTTTATGAATTTTCATATTGATGCAAAACCTATATCTAGTGATGGTTGAAATTATACAGAATGATATGTAATGGAATGAAATTATCATTGTATCAAATTTAGTTATAATGAAACTATTGACATGGAAAATAATAAACAAACAAATAAATCTTTGAAAAATAAAGCATGTTCCACTCTATTTGATCTCTTTCTATCAATTCCAACATAGTCTGCACTCTAAAGTATTTGGCAAGGAGCCTTTCCCAAAATGAGTTAGGCAAAAATTTTATTTATTTATTTTCACGTATTTGTTTAGAAAATATAAAAACATGATCAAAACAGAACCCCTAACATGGGAAATATATAGCTAAATAAGGTTTTCTAGTGATGTTCTATTACTGAGAAAGTTTGAGTTTACCGTGGGTTCATTTAAGCGTCCATATGTGTCTTTTGGGCCACCCATACATGCAGCACAACTAGGACTTGCAGGTGGATCACAACCAGCTTCTTCAAATATCTTTGAACATGTCTTGCCACCCGAACCAGGTACCTCAAGCGCATATATGTCCATCCAAACCTGGAAAAGTTGTAATGAGTGACATGTTTCAATCTGCGATTCTAGTGATTAACATTTCTGAAACTAGAAACATAGTCCATATTCTTAAATAGAAGTAGTACACCTCCACACACCTTTTGGGTAGCAGGAACAAGAAAAGTAGGAACCTTGACAGTTTGCCCCTACAATTGAACCAATTTCATTATGCTAAAAGATAGTAAAAAAGTTTGAAAATTATATGTAGTTTTACCATATTTTAACAAACTATGTTATAAACATGCAGTGTGAATGTAAATTATATGTAGTTTTCGTGTGAAAAAGAAAATGAAAGAGAGAAAAATATAGTAGACTTACAGCAGCTAAGAAAACTTTCGCTGCAGCCATAAAATCTTCAGTCTTTCCACCAGTGCACGATCCAATGTATACTCGGTCAATTTTAACATTGTTGCATTCTCTTGCCAAAGCACGGTTATCAGGAGAATGTGGCTGTTTGATAGTTTCAATATATTATTATATTACATTAGGAATCAGAAATAAAACGATTTTTTTTAGATGATTTGTAACAATTTTAAGGCAAAGTGAAGATCGAAAATATGGGGAAGCTAAGTAAACTACCTTTGCCACCAACGGCTCCATCTTTGATACATCAAATCTGTACTGCGCTTGAAATCTAGCACATCAACAAGAAATAAAATGAAAAACAATTTTAAGTCACATAAGAGAGAACAGAAGAGGGAAATATATGATGTGTACTAAAAGACGTGGTTGCGTAATACTGAGAAATGAATTAAAATATAAGATAGCTAGCTCTCCATGTCACCCAATTACTTATAATTAGCAGAATTTTGATGTAACATGAAAATTCATAATTTCAAGAGTTAAAGTTCTTATATTTGCAGAAAATTAACTCATCATTAAGACCGCTATAAAAATTTTACTCAGTTGGTCAATCCGAATTAGAAAGGGTGATATATTAAAAGTTACATTTGAAAGAACAGAGATTCTTAAATCACACCGTCAGACCAAAGTTGATTCAAAATTCATCTGGTCCATCTAACATGGTAATTATTGAAGAGTATCGATAGCAACAATTGATTAATGACCAAGACCACTGAGAGACCAGAACACCAAATCTCCACCCTAAACATTACGGCGTGTTAGAATAGGACTCTTTTATGTATCCGTCGTTTAGCCCGAATTTAGTCAGTCCAGGACTAATCATTCACACTTGAATCCAAATAATGCCATATGCAAGCAACAAGTTGAGATAATAACAACCAGAAGAAAATTTAGACCTTGATAATTACAGATCAAACAAACAATAATAATTGCATATGTATGATAATTGAAGAGGAAACATAACTTGCCTTGCTTTCTCATCGCTGAAAATTGGTTCGTAGGGTGTAGATGTCTTATCCTGTGCCAGTCAATCAAACAATATATAATCCGTGGCAGTGAGAGATAGGAGAAAGAATTAAGATCTACAACTACTAAAAACGAAAGAAGAATATGACTGGCATAACTTGTTAGTTTACATGAATAAACACTTGCAGGATCTTTATCTAAAGCATTACAGAACTAGCGCATATCACTATTTTTTATTATATTGACAGTTTGCCTCTTGCATGTATGTATAAGTGTGAGTAGTAGGCAAACACATAAACATACATTACAAGGTTGCTTTCCGAGAGAAGACATAAATAATGAAATTGAGAACATAAAGGGCACTGAATCTGATTAATTCCTACAACCTCAAGATACTTGTATGTGGTCCTGTCAGCAGCAACAATACCATTTTTCCCTCCAGCTTCTACAACCATGTTGCATAGTGTCATCCTTTCTTCCATCTACAATGCAACGCTTCAGAAATCTTATACTTAGGAAAATAACATTAGCATAGAGAAAAAGAAAACCTATGTATACATACAGTTAAACTTTCAACGGTGGTCCCAACAAACTCCATCGTTTTGTATGTTGCACCAGACATAGATATTTCACCAATGATCTGAATGTTGGTGATCAATGTTTGCACATGGCAACACCGCCAAGAGAAAATAATAGTTACAGTGTATAATATACTTTTGATTAACCACATTTGATTCAAATGGAAAAACATGAGAGAGGAACCCATCACCTACATTCAAAATTAGATCCTTTGCAAGCAAATAGTTTGGCATTTCACCATCAATTAGAAATCTCAATGTTGGAGGCACCTGCAGTTAGCGTATTCAGGATATTATCAGCGCTGAAACTTGAACGGTTTTAACCATCACAGACAAACTCTGAAGGGGTTTTGAGTCCTCAACTAGTCAAATGTTTTTCACATACTATTGAATGATGAAATTTGTTGTCTTACCTTGAGTAAGATCTTCCCTATCCCCAATATAAAAGCTGCATCAGTGTTGCCAACTCCAGTAGCAAATTGACCAAACGCTCCGGCTGAAGTCGTGTGCGAATCTGTACCGAGCAAGACCTGCTATCATATGTCAAGCAATTAGAACGGTGGATTCTAACATGGAGCGTATCGAGCAAGCACTTCATATGGTGCAATTAAAACAGTTTTTGAAACCTTTATATTAAAAAATTTAATATAATGTAAATAGCTTTGTTAAATGGTAACATAAGTCACCTCTCCAGGTCTGCAATGACCCTCTTGTGCAAGAGCAACATGACATACACCTTTATAATCAGGATTTGCCTGCAAGGTATATAAATTATTTTCAAGTCTAGTAGATATTTTAAGCAATTGAACCTTATTTATTTGCAAGTCAATAAATTAAAATTACATCAATGACATGAAAATAACTGCTAAACTATTTGTGTGTGTAAACCGAATATCTCTTCATGCAACTGCGAGACTAATCCCTTGAGTCTTCGTGCAACTGCAAACTCTCCCTAAGAGAAGCTTTTGCCGAACTGAACCCTTATTAAGCTAGAAGAGACATATGTAAACTCATCCGATATAACTGTTAAAGTTTGATTCTCTAAAAAAATTCCACTAGTTAAAATGAACGATCATGTTGTAAAAAATCAAATGATAAAATTATACAACACAACCGGGTAGTAATTAGAAATAAGAACAGCTCAAACGAATGAAAAAGTTATGAAAATTAATAGTTAGTAATTCAAATTATTAATTAACCTTTCAACTAAGCAGTAACTTTGTGCCAACACACATTTGAATTTCGGCGGGAATCGCGTACGAACAACCCGTGGCGGAGGGCGGGGAGAGGAGCGAGTAATATGTGGGTATTTCAATTTGGTATTGGACTTTGGGATGTTTGGAAAATATTAAAAAGCCAAGGGTTTTTTTGCAATTTCCAAAAGTTTATATGGGTTTTTTTAGAGAGACCTTGAGTCAGAAGAGATATTAAAGTTCAACTAACTATTACAATGTCTTTATCTAACACCCATAAAAAATGTTCTAATGGTGAAAGTTGGACCCAAAGTGAGTAAAATCTTTATCAATTGAATCAATTTTTTTTGGTCTTTGAGTCTCCTTATTAGCATTAATCATCTCCAATAAGTCGTCCCTAGTTTTCTCTCTCTAGGTTTTTTCTTTTAGATTTTTCATTAACGGGGTGGTTTTGAGTCAATTCTTGACCTGAAATCACCCATCTTTTTCTCTTTTTCTGCTTTCTTTGTGATTTCATCACCTAAGTGTGGTGGTTTATTGTTCGTCGTCTTGTGCGGCGTTGTTTGATTTTCCCGTCTTCCTACGGTGTTCATTTGATTCATGTTGAAAGATTGATTATTCAATCAAAGATTTGAGCGTCAACGTTACAGATCTGGAGGTCATGGATATTCCGGTGACTTTAATTTTATTATATATTTTTGTAGGCATTATGTCGTTATATGCTATTAACTTGGATGTTGTGAGTTTGTTCGTAGATTCATCCCTTGCGTTTTTAGTGGTGTTGAATGATGTAATCTTTTGATTTGAATGAATGAATATCATTTTGTTTTTGTCAAAAAAAAGTTGACTTTTTATGAGAAGCTATTTAAACAAAGCTCTCCCTAAAAGTTTTTCTAAGAGGAAAAATCTTTATTAAAAAATTATAATAAAATGATGAAACGCTATAAAAAGCATTAAATTGAATTTCACACAGTTTCTAAATTTGTAAATGACATTTTTACTATTTCGTGGTGTTTTTTTCTACGTCCGAGCATCATACTTGAATTGAAATCATCTGCATCGTATATCAACCAAGATCACCCTGTCAAATTTATATTTTATTGCATATTAGTTCCTATAAAGTATGATATTTTTACAAAAACTCGGTTGAAACGTGCTTATGTAAACTCGGTTCATGTAGCACTTGTAATGTTGAATTTCTAGATTTCACACAAACTCGGCTCAATTACATTTGATTTATGGCAAAAGCTACCGCATGCATATTTTGAGTTTCTATATCTTTAAAAAATTTACTTCAAGTATGTTTACGCAAAATTAGTTCAAGTATTGTATAAATTCACATATATTCACATACAATTTGAAATTTTGGTATGGAATTAATTAAGAATAATTCGGTCAATTTGAGCTATTCAAAACTTAACAGGGGATGTAATCATGTAACTTAGAACAATGTTACAATAGCAAATAAGAAAAATAAAATGAAAGAAAAAAAACTCTGCAAGTAAAGACTAAACAGAAACCATACGTACCCTAAAGTTACTGCGATCTTGAATATCATAGAAATACTTGATATCTTGTTCCATACAAAAGTCTCTTGCAGTATCCACATTTCGGTGTGCACGTTCATCATTTGTGAATATATAATGATCCGGAATAACTACAATCTTTTCACGGTCCCAAACCTTCAATTCCAAAACACCCATGAACTTAAATAGCTTCATAAAACATGGACAAATAAGAAAACCTCTTCAAAGCCATAGTTTTCTCGGAGTATGTTATAAACCTTGTATTTTAAGCTAAGAACCACGAATAAAATATTTAAGAAAATGTACCTAAATTTTATATTTCACTTTTTCAATATTTATTTGTCAATGAACCATAAACAAAAAGTTCTACTCATATATAGGTCCAATTTTTAAAACATTGTTTCCTTGGTGAAGATTGGATTGGAGTATACATGCCTTTGCAGTGTTTCCAAACTCTCTTTTGAAGATTCCAGACACACCAGGAGAAGTGATATCGTTGATCATCAAAACATCAACATTAACCCATGCATTTTCCCCCGGCTTAACCTCACACTTCTCAGAAGCTCTAGCGAGTATCTTCTCCGTCGCAGTCATTGGAGTTTTACTCTACGGTGAATCAACAAGACAAGATCATCGTTAAAACTAAAATTTGAGGCTTAAACTAAAAAAAGAAGAGTGTATAAGAGCTGAACTAAACTGAGCCAGTTGCACAAGGGTTGCGCTTGTTCTTCTGGGGTGACACCAAAGAAATAATCTTCTTTGATATTGTTTTCTTGCATTTCTTATCAGTGATAAAGGAGGATGGAAATGATGAAGGAAAAACAAAGTAACCCAAATTTTCTTTCTGAATCAAAAAGATCAAAGTTGCAAATTTGTGTTAGTATCAAACTAAAAAAAAAAAAAACTATATTTTTATTTATTCAAATAATTGCTATAAAGATTGACCAATTTTTTTATGTTAGTGTAAGCTTAATGGAAAGACCTTGTAAGAGATGAAAGATGAAGAGCTAAAAGCCATGCTTGAAGCAGCAAGAAGGATAGGTAGGTAGTGCAGTTTGTAAGGTGGATTTAAGTAGTGCTTTTATTTATTTATTTTACTTTTTTGGTTGAAAAGAGAGGATGTCAAGAACAAATTGGATACTAAAACTATTTTGATTAGATTGTATAAAAAATAAGGAAAAAAAAACTATTGTGATTAGATGTCTACCCTAATTAATCAATATACTAATTGTTAAAAGTCCATCGGGTGATATTTCTTGTTACTTTCCATTGAATGAATGAAGCAGCCCTTGGTCACAATCTATTCATCTTTCAACACTAACATTATGAATTTAGGATTACTAAAACGTCTAGGCAATTTCATTTTTTTTTTATTCCTATTTTGTTCTCACTTAGTTTTGCTATTTTTTTTAACTAAGTATCTTATCCAAAGACCGACTAATCCGAGGGGACCAATCTCACCAATTACTTGCAAGGGCCCCATTTAAATCTAGAGGAAATTGACACCGGAGGAAATTGAAGTCTAAGCCTTATTTTTCACCAGGTCTATGACAAGCCAAGTCTTAGAAACGGAGTTCAAATTATATATGGGACAATCGTAGAATGATCATTTGTAACACCGTTATAATTAGTAATAATTTCTTGCCTCTCAATGTTATTTTATCTTTTAAAAGTGTCTATAGCATTCCTCTTAGTGAAATGTCATTGACAGACATGTCACATGCGACCAGGGTAATTAAACAAATTGGAGATCAAGTTGAAAAAATATTCCCCGTGCTGATGTACCTGCAGAAAAGTTCTAAGAAAAAAATGGGAGGTATTTTAAAGAAAATGTTCACTATAATGTTTGTTACTCACTGCCAAATGCATTAAGAATAATTAGATTAAAGTTCCTGTTGTATTTCAAGACAATAACCTAGGCATGATAATGTGAATAAACAAAAGTCTTTCCATGAGATTTTTGGAACCAATCTGACAAAATTGGCAAAAGTATGACAACGGCTCTTGGTTGTTTGAGTGAATGATTCAACCAGATATATCATCATAGTCCCTAATGCTTCAGTCATGGACAGCACAAGTCTTAACCACATGTTCCACTCAATTGTTTGATATTTTTCACGTCACAGGTTAACTTAAACTATTAGAAGTTTCTGTAACGCCGTATGCATAACTGTAAGGTTAACTTAAACTATTTGAAGTTTCTGTCTCAGTGAGTTAATGAAGAACAGAAGCAAAAGCAGAAAGATAGTAGATCAACTGCAATATTTTGCCTCCAAACAATACTAGGATAAATTTTCTTAACCGCAGATTTTGTCAAAAGTTTTCTTTGGACATGAAAAACTACGGCAACTCGAAACTATTAGTTAATAAAAAAATTGCAGCTATCTATTAAATCAGGTCAAGTTAATACCACAAAAGTAACATACAGTATTTTTAGGAGTTGTCAACACTTGTGGGAAAGGTTTAAGAAAAAAATATTCAAAGAATGCAGCTAGGAAAATATTCACAAAAGACACTACGAACAACACAACCCAATACAAAATTAAATCGAGATGTTTCAAAAAAATTCATTTTAGATGTACAAAATTGCTGCCAGACACGTAACTTTTACCACAATTCATAGTACAGGTTACAAAATTCAGAACAATTAATAAACTCGTAAAAGATAAGGTACTGATTCTAAATAAGGGAAAAAAAACTATTTCAGAATTGAACCAACACATGTGAAAAAGGTAAACAAAGACGCGATTATTTAATTGCAAAAGATGTACATAAAGAACCTATAAACAAGCAAGCCAAGCTTAGATTAGATGGGAGCCCGAGTCTCCAAATACCAACCCTAGTTGTGTGTCCTCCATCCATTCATTTTCTAAAAAGTCAGCTGCCAAATACTCTACAAATTTTGTATCGCGGCTACTTTCAGAAAAATATTAAATTCAATTGAAGCAGTTTTCTTGAAGAATAACATATACAAGTTGTAGCTGAAACTTGTATCATATATCCCGGAGGTTTGGGAAACCACAACTCATCCTTTCAATATATTACATAATGTATATCAAGGAGAAAAATAGCTTAGATAATCTCTGGCAAATGAAAGTAATGTTCCTATGACATTAAAAAATACAGGCTAAATAGAGTACTTAGAAAAAGAGAAATACATGCAGAAGCCCCTAATTTGCAAGCTAAATGGAGTACTGTGTGACCTCAAACAAGGCCAAAGAGACTATTTTGAAAGATTACAATCTGCTCTACTTTAGTCCGGGTTTACTTCTAGTAAATGCAGAAGAACATTTACCTGGAATTCTCGCACTTCAAAAGTTGGACTAGTTGCAATGTACAAGGAACCTTTACATTGCAATGCAAAACCAAACTTGTCCATTCTATTTCTAGCTATATATTATTAATATGCAACACTCTATCCACACATGCCCCTTGAATAGGCATTTAGAAGAAGAGGTATACATGCAGCAGCCCCAAGGCTGAGTGATCAGATGGCTCCCTAATTTGCAAGCTAGATAGAGTTCTATATGGCCTCGAACAAAGCCAAAGTGTCTGGTATGGAAGATTACAATCTGCAGTTATTTAGTTCTATTTAAACTAAAATTCCACCCATCACTTAATCTGCATTTCAGAAGCAAGATCCATAATCTCATTGATCTTAACCTTGATCTTAGCCTCATCCGGTTAGAACTTAACCAGAATGTTCTCACAACATGAAATAAATTACTCTAATTTCAAGCTATTATGCCAAATTTTTATTATCTTAAGCTTCCAATCTGGGTAGCATAGTATCCAGACCGATTACATTTGATATTACCTCACCAAGTATGGGAAGTTGAAATTATGCATAAGTGAATGTGGTCTATGAGGTTTAAGGCATCACCAGTCAACATTGTGAACCTAATTAACTAGTATCACCTTCACTAAGACAGTAAGATTGACTGCAACAGCACACCAAGTTGTCGAAATCAACTATGGTTATATATTTTTAACTTACTATCAAACACACATAGACATGGCTTTCACAAGAAAAGTGGTTCAAGTCCTTGATCTCACATTAACTCATGCAAACACACCAAATTAGTTTTCAACGTCTACAATAGCAGCAATATAAACAAAATGGGCATACATACATATCTACTTGTCTATAGGTGAAAAACTACACAGTTAAATGAGTACAACACTGTAATACCCCGTTAAAAAGACAGGGATCTAGAAAGGAGCAACCAAGAAACAAACAAACAATGGCAAATCTTTGTTTGTCTCCATAATTTCATCCAGAAAAAGAAATAAATTTGTAGGAAAGATGAGGAATATAATTGTTTAGTGCAAATCTAACACAAATAGAGCATGTTTCATTGCAAATATATACTAAATTTGGAAGGATATAAGTTAATAATCAAATGGTTCGACAAAAAGTGTACTTAAATTACTCATAGAGAGTTCTAGATTTTCACTTGCCTTTACACAAAAAGGAGTAGAATTGTAAAACAAACACAAGTAGAAATCAAATTCAAGAGGACCGCTAATGTCTTAACTAGAACAAATACTATGGCCAAAGAGAATGTAGCTCCAATAAGCCTCTTTCATCCTACCATCATGACATGTACCATCAATAACACTGAATTTGCCCGAGTTAAGATTGTGGATCTACAATTTGAAACGGACTCCTATTATACATGAGAGTGAAACAACAAAACACAAAAAATTGAACAAAGATGCAAAAGAAATGTGAATGCCTTATTCTTTAAAGTGAAGCCATATCCCTTTATAAAGAAAAAATAAATAAAGAAATTAGCTTCTACTGTGATTGTCAAAAAAACTGAAGAAAATTGTGAATAAATTAAAGAAATTAGCTTCTACCAATATGCAATGATACAAGTCTGTACATCAGATGATAAAAGGGTTGTGTTATAAGAAACTAAATTTAATAGAAGTATTTCATTATCAGATATAAAAATCAAATAACTCTCACTTCCAAAATGATTGTGGGTGTACTTGAATTGGTATGATAATCAAGAAGAACATTGAAAATTGAATATATATTGAATTGCAAAAACATTATATGCTTAAAATATACATAGATAATCTCAGACAATTAAAATATACATAGATAACTAAGTTCTAAACATGGTATTCGGATAAGTCAGTCAATTCACTATATCTATGACAAAGTTTTGATATAAAGGAAATTATCACACAATTGAAACCAAGTCAATACCAAGAACATGAATTAACATAAATTCAATCAAGCATTACGTTGGAGAAGAACTTACTATCACCAAGCTGAAACCAGACTTTCAACATAATCGTTGATAGAGAACCAACATATCTTATGGTTCACTCTGGATTTCTGTACGCTATCATTTCTCAAGTTATAGAGAATTGCTTTGTCTTGTAGGCAGTTTACGAATACCACTGTATCACCATTTTCAGAAATATGCAATGGCTTTAAATTCAAACTCACGGGATCAAATCTTAATCTATCATTCATTCGAAGATTGTGATAGCTAAATTTATGAAACTGAGTCCAAGACTTGTCATCTCCAAATTCCATCATCTTCCATATAACAAAATCAGTTTTGTTAGAATCATGAGAAAAACAAAAGGAGTTCATCAGCACACAAATATTTGATGAAGGTGCCAAGTTCTCGACACTTGGAGGGAGCATAAACTGTGTGTATGTTTCCGTAGTTAGATCAAGCGAAATAATCACACAGTGATCATTATCAAAATTAGGACTCCATTTGGGTGCCAACCAATTAACAGTGCAACTGAATTGTACACCATCATACAGTTTCCGATAAGAAGAGAGAACCTGAAGAGGCACAAGAGGGAAACTTTGAATACTTCTCCAAACATTATCAGCCAAACTAAAGATGCTCACATTGGGTTTGTTGCTTGCATAATGTAAGGACACAACCTTATAAGTGTCGGTTGAATTATCGTAACAAAACACAAACCTCCATAAATTCGAACGATAATTGACATTGAACAAATACCCTAATTTATTAGATATTTTCCTGGTGGCAGGGTTCCAGAAACGGAGCCACATAACTTTTTTATCGTAACCGAGCACGCAAACCAATCCATTGCAAGAACCAATGACTTCGCGACATTCCTTGTCATCTAATCGATAGTAAGGATCATTGGGAATGACAATGCATCTGTTTTCCAATAAATCAGTGACGGGGAAGGGTACGAAACTATAATCATCTTTTTGAGTGGGTTTCTTGTAAGTGACTAATGAAAAATGTGGGTTTCGTGCATAAGAACGATTGAAGTGCATTTTGATGAATTTAGAATCAGAGATTAGGGTTTTCGAGGACTTACTCACGGTCTTCATCTTCATCAGAGGTTTGACTGGAAGCCAAGATAGGATATCCGTGATAACCTCGTCGGGGAAGAACACTGAAGGAGATGGATTGGATTTACGGCGTCGACGCCGTGACTTCGATGGCTGGGTAATCATCAGAGTGGCGCTGCTGATATGGATGAAACCTATCGTGATGCCGGATTGAGAATTGGTTGAGAAAACTGGTAATGCGTCTAATGAATTTTTTCAAGGACTAAAAGTATGTGTTGGTCCCTACTAAATTAAAATTTGTTTAATTATACTTAAACTTTTATATTTTTAAATGATTTTTAATGAACATGTTAAAGAACATTATAATAATCTCTTTTATAAAAAATTAGAATTTTTTAACATGTAATGAATTAAATATAATTTTTTCTAAACGTAAAAAATTAAAGATAAAACTGACGAAAATTTGGCCCTAAAATTAAAATCTTGGGCTAACTTATTGCGGCGGAATGTTTTATAATGTTTTAAACAAGTATGTAATAAATCATAAAAAAAATTAAAAATTTAAGCATAATTAAACAAATTTTAATTTAACAGGGACTAAAAATACTATCGGAAAATTTTGTAGGGACTAAAAAGTGTGATTAATTTTTATAGGGACTAAACACAAAACTGCAGATATTTATAGAGACCAAAAACTTAATTAACCAAAAAAAAAATGACATTAACATTCTTATGCAAACAAATACATTTTTTGTGTGTATATAAATAAACAACTTTTCTCCAAGTTCTACATCTACTTGCCAATGAAAAAATAATATGATGACAAAATTATATGTTCCTACTCTCAGAAAGTACTTTATTAACAACCTTGCAACGCTAAAATCTTCTAAAACCCTGACAACAATTCAGATCTCAGATCATTATTTTGGCTGGACCAGCTGAATTAGCATCTTTCCTCACAGGATTTCCTGGAAAAACCACAACAGAAGTAATTAAAGGTAAGAAATCATGACATGGCATGCAATCCATTGTGCATCGAAAATGTGGATTCACCAATTCACCTGATTGGTATAATAAAATATCTAACTTGGATAACCAACATCAAAACTTTACTACTGCTTTACAAGATGGCCATGTAAAAGAAATTTACACAGTAGTTGTTGTGAATTTGGACCCTTTGTCAAAACTAACCAGAACAAAGATGAGGAGCAAATAACAATGACAACCAACTAATACACAAACAGTGCAAGCAAGAACATTCAGATCTAGATCTAATCCAGCAACCTATGTGTATAACAAATCCACAATCAAAGCAAAGAACAAAGATAACGAGAGAAGACGAACAAACACCAATATTTGGTTACACGTTTCGGCCCAAAAATTGAATTACATCTGGAGGAGAGAGGGAGAGAGCGGCTCTCTGATCCACTATCAATGAGTTTCTTACAAAAAGATATAAAAGAGTTGCAATAAATTAGCTTCAACAGTTCTCAAAGAACAAACCAAATTTATACCCATGAACAATAGACTCAAAGATTTTTCGCTCTCCAAGGTGTTTACAATGTGTTTACCAACCCTAGAATCTCACCCCAAAAGTTCTTAAATTTTACCCTAAAAGTGTCCCCTTTTGGTCTCCCGAGATTGCACAACAAATGAGAAGAAAACAGCTTGAATAAGGTTCAGGCTCCGAGGCACCCGCCTCGCGGATGGCTCTGTCCACCTCGCGGCCAGGCCTACCCACCTTGAAGGTGAGCCAGTGGTGAAACATCTGAAAACTCCAACTGCCACCCGCTTTGCGGCCCCTACTAGGCGCCTTGCGGGTGGGGCAATAGCTAACCAAAAAACAAGCTTTTCAAACTTACCTTTGATGAGATTTTAAGGCATGACCACAACAGTAGTAATGCTCAATGTGTCTAATGCTGCAACTGCCTGTGCAATGAGTGAAGATGTGTATATTTGTTATCGTTTAGCTTTTCTGTGGGGGAGTAATATTGATGATCACTTCAAGAGTTTAGAAGAGGTTTCTCTTACAATTAGCTTACGGTGTTGAAAGATATTGTTTATAATTGTTGTCTGTTTTGTTTTTTTTTCATTTTTCTCTTTTTTCTTTTTACTAGTTTGCAAAGATGCCTTTCTCAAAGTATCTTGTCATTCTCTTTCTAATCGTTACATTTAACATTTCACTCCACAACTACTGGTTTACCTCCAATCCTGCTTTCTCCCTCTATTTCCCATTTCCCCCATCACGTTTTTATCTCAACTGGAAGTTTCCAATGAATCGGTTGTTGTGTAGACAATAAGCTCACAAACAAAAGCAAGACCTTATCAAAATGACCTTTATAACAATCAACATACATTCTGCGAGCTTAGATATCATATGAAAAACCAAAATTAATTTCATCAGGGCTCCCTAACCTGATTTTGGGATAAGCCATTGTTTTCAGGTTTTCTTTTCTGGCGAAATCTTGGATATATTTGAGATGAAAAAAACTGTAAGCTAGAATTTGAAAAAATAGAACTACCTCGGCAAGTAAAATAATCCCCAAGTCATTCAACGGTAATATCTTATCAGCTGTTACAAGTGTTCTGTTCAGTTTTTCCAAATTGGATCTCGTGACACTAAGAAAAGATAGTTTCCTGAATAATTAACATAACAGTGACAACGACACTAGGTTCCCTCAATGTTGTCAAATAGCGGCACTATGATATAGCAGAATTTGAACGCATCGTTATGATTCTGCGATGCGCTATTTAGTCCAAAGTGTTGTCAAATAGAAACCATAGCACTGTAGCACAACGGACTTTGAACTATTTTTTGTGTGATTCGCAATTGACAACACTAGGCTCCCTCTCAAACAACTGACCAAATTTAAAGCATACTAATACTCAACATACTCATCAAACACAGAGGATTGAACTAGAGGCATAAAATTGCTCTCCAGGCTCCAAATAACAAGATACATAAAGCTCAGGCAACAGCAAAAGAATAACTCACAGGAAAATATAAGGAACAGGAAAAGGAAAATGATTGCAGAAACCTATAATGCAAGCTAAGCAATGAAAATATCTCGTGCAGCGCAATGCATAACTCATCTCTTTCATCTAAACCCCTACAATCATTTTGGACACTACTAAAATCGTATTAACGCGCTACCATTTCCTCATTCAGTTGGTTAATGCTATATCAAGAGAAGAGATAAAATCAAATTACCAGGTGCAGATTGTTGAGGAGGTGCGGCTTCACCGTAAATTTCGTAGAGTCTTGCCAAGGGAACCGGAGCCGAATCAGACGCTGCTTCGGCGTAAAGCTGCTGTTTCCAATCCCAGAGAGTCGTCCTAATAGACTTGTTAGTTTTGGTTAAAGATTCCTTCTCCGCTTCTAAAGCTTCAATCAACTTTTGCTGATGATAAGATCTCGCTCCCAGAATTGCAAAACAAGCACCCAAACCAACATTGATCACTGTGTTATTCTCTGAAGCTCTCTTAGCTATGTCAACTATTTTATGAACAAACTCCATTTTTTCTCTCCTGAAATCAAAAAGGGGTGACCCATTACAACCCAATGATAGAAAAAACAAAAGGGTCATGAAAATTGATGTACAGAGTTAGTCAATTCAATGTTGACCTAATTTTTCATACTTTGACATGAACGATAAATTGTTGTACCAGATGAACGATTTGAAGAAAATGTTGAGTTTGAAGTGATGCTAAGAAGAAGACTGACTTACTAGAAATGGCGGTAGTCGCTGGAACGAACGAGTGTGTTGCAGAGATAGAGACGAAGGATCTTATCGTCCAATTTCACTGAATATCGAAACCTCAAAAATTCAATTTTTCATGGCTAAATCACTGATTGTCGCGTGTGAATTTTTTTGTGGGAGTTAAAAATTATTATATTATTTTGTACCAAAAAAAAACTAATTATTATATCACCAGTAATATTCTAACTTTAGTCTTAATCTCTTTTAAAGAATTATTTGACTTCTAATTCGTGGATTTTTTTGTTTTTGTGGTTGATATTTGAACTATAAACCTTGCATATATTATGCACGGTTAGTCGAGCTAAGACCATGATGACAATTTTTAAAATATCTTTCATCAATATATATCATTCAAAATTTTAAATAATACTTCCTCTAAAAAAATTGCATGAGTTTACTAAAATTAAAAACTGAAAGTGGTGATGAAAAAGTTTTGAAAGACTAAAAGTTGAAAAAAAAAAGTTAGAAGAACCAAAACGAAAAAGTTGAATATTTATTTATAAAGACCAAAAACATATTTAACCATTTTGTTAGAGGTGTATGTAAAATATTTGTCTGAAAAAAAATTATTGTTTACGATTTTAATATAATATTAATTATTTTTTAATTATATAATTTAGTTAATATCATATGCATTATTCAACCCAATTAGCGGATATTTGATTCATATAAAAAAAAACAAATTATTACTTTTCACTTTTTTTACATAGAAACAAGATTTCATTGCTAATAAAAACAATATATTATACTTTTTTTTATTACAAGAGTTTGCTGGTGAAATTTGAATTTTAGTGTGAGTCATGGTGAGGTTGATTGGGACTTATATATTAGTTTTATCGAGGCCCCACGATGGACGTCGATGTCTTTGTATGAACAGGCAAAGCGTATCTATTGAGTAGAAAGTGTCATCATCTCGTCAACGATTAGATTCATTGTGATTGGTTGAATACTCCTTCTCCAAAATATGGGGGGTGTGCCTGCAAAAAACATATGAGCCTAAGTATGTGCTAGCAGGTAGCAAAGTAAGTAAGTGAAATGTATAATGTGTGATCATACTTGGGGGTGATGTCCCTGTTTATAGTAATGCATCACGTAATAAACTCCTGATAAACTGCTTAGTTGGTGCATCTTTTATCCTATAACTTGGTGTAGTTAGTTATGTGATATTTCAATATGTTTAAGTTAAATGAGCCCACGATAAGTTGGGTGCTTGTCCGGTTCAAATGAGATCCTTGTAGATAAGAATTGATAATTATCTAGAAGTTGGATACGCTTAAGATGGTGTAATGTGTCAATGCCATGTTTATTTTTTAGGTAGAAACGAGGTGGTCTCTAAAACATCATAGAATGTTCCTTTCATGTGTTGCATGTTGTTTCAAGAGGTGATGTCACCTAAGATGGTATAGGAGGTCGAATCTTGTTTTGCACCATGTGATAAGACAAGGTGGTAACCTCGTTAGACTTTG
>Ga0099826_10000677_pt1 | contig 17683 bp, 10 predicted proteins | sample Mtrugardesep15_FD_76830 | JGI IMG/M metagenome (GOLD analysis project Ga0099826, IMG submission 76830) | Root nodule microbial communities of legume samples collected from California, USA - M. trunc garden sep15 | ecosystem: Host-associated > Plants > Roots > Nodule | place: USA: California... | reverse complement strand
TCTCTATCTTTTCAGATTTATTTTGGATTCACCAAACATTTCAGTTCTAAAGTGAATAAATGATTCTTTCTTTACTCAGATAATTTTCTGAATTGAGAATGAGCTCCTTTGCCTTCAACAAGATACCCCTCTTATCACTTTACTTGGTGTAGAATAACCCATGAGTTTATGAAGAGTACCTTTTTGTGGAGGCTTTACCTCCTTTTCTGCTGACAATTTCCTGGTTTCAGACATACTGGAGGAAAATCCAGCTGATTCATCTGTATCCGTTGGAGCCGCGATTGCATTAAAATATCTTGAAGCAACAATATTTGCCTTGAACGTGGAGCTAGGAGAGACGTTTGGGTTAACATATTTACCACCATTCAAGGGATGAAATTGTTGTGTAAGAGAAGCAAGGTCTACTTCTGAAGAGAAACTTCGAGAGACAGAAAGCCCATAATCATCATAATATGAAATGGGTTTTGCAGGTGAATACTGGTAATAGTTGACATGAGATACTGATGGTATATTGTTGCCACTAATCACCTCGCTTCTACGGTGAAGCTCACGAGATGGAAGACCTATAGTATTCGATGAGAAAGGTACTACATGCCTTCCATTCTTCAATGAAAACTTGAGTACCTCTGAACATTTACCACATTTCAGCTTATGATATACTCTTTTATAAAGGAGAAAATCTGCAGGTAGCTGAAGCAGGTTTGAACATTTAGGACAAGTGACAAAAGGAGCTCCACCTGCCACTGGCTTGTGATGTCGCTTAGCCAAGTTATGTTTGTCCCTTAAGTATTTCCTCACCACAGTAGCCCTATGCCTCTGAAATTCAGAATTTGTTTCACTGAAGCATTGTGAACTTGAAGAGCAACAATTTTGCGCTGGATAGGACCTGTATAAATCTTCATGTTGGAAATGAACACGTGGAGAAGAATCTGCTAAGACACGGGAACAACAATGGTAACAAGAATGATCAACATGGTGTGCACAACTTGTTGCTTCAGCTGAATAAGGTATCCGTGAGTACTTATGCCTTTGGTGGGGTGCAATTCCATGATTACATCTTCCGATACATCTAGAGTGATCAAGAGCATGAGAAAACCTTCCCTCGTGAAGGTCATGGCTATGGTATTGGTATGCAGAACTACGGACCCCTTTGTAAGATACACCAGCAGAAACTCTTCCATTTGTTTCCTCACTCATATAGCGTGTCTTGTTGAGTTGATCCTGCAACTTAAAAACCATTCTCAGCAGTTTCATTTTTTCCTGGTCAGTGTCCTCACGTGAGTCGTGTGAAAGAAAGCTTGAGCTCTCACCATGCATTCCATTCGATGGCCTGCCACTTTCATAGCCTGATCTGTAAGGCATTCTTGATGGAAACTTGTGATCTCTCTTTGTTTCTATCCAACGTGAATTACCATGTTCTGTATTGTCCAACACTTTGTTTTTATTCATTGTGCTGTCTTTCATGACATGGTTTTTTCCATGTGGAATATGTGACTCATGTTGTGTTCCAAGATCCCCATACGAGGAGCTATTAGCAAGGCCTTTACCTTTTCTGGCCATTCCTTCAGCAATGGTGTAAGCATTCATCAAAGAACCTGTGGTATATGAGCTTCTAGTGGTTGAGGATTTAGTCAGTTTTTCTTTTCCAAGAACACCACTAAACTCTGAACCATGATCTCTTAATTCTGTGGTATCTAATGTATCCACAATCTCAGTGCTTGCATTTTTTGTTGTAGTCCCTTCTGTTGTGTCCACTTCAGATTTGGTATCCTCTATAGCTGATTGGTCATTGTTAGGATCTTTTATATTTAAATCCTCTTCTTCTCCCTCTTGTGGCCACTTTCCATTATTTAAATTTTCTCCTACTATATTGTTTCCAGTAATTTCTCCTTCAAGGTTTTTACCAACTAGAGCTGATTTATCACTATTGGCATCTTCTCCATCAATTCCAGAATTAAAATCCTCTAGTGGCAAGTTGCCATCATTCAAGTCTTCTACTCCTAAATCATTTCCAATAATTTCCACTTCAGGGTTTGCAGCTTCTGTAACTGACTTCTCTTTATTGGCATCTTCTTCATCTGATCGAGAAATTAACACCGCATCTGTTCCCTCCAGCGACAAGTTTCCAAAATTAGTTTCAGTAATTTCCATTTCAGGTCTGTCCCCTATCAGAGCTGATTTGTCATAATCGCCATCTTCATCGGATGAACAAATTAAGCTCTCTTTTGGTCTTTCTAATGAAAAGTCTTCATTATTACCTATCTCCTCAATCTCACAGTGAGTGATGTTATTTGGACCACCTTTGTTGGACACTCTATGCCTTCTGAGTGACAATTTAGGTATATCCCACTCACTTTCCAATTCTTCTTCGTCTGTGAACTTAAACGGTACTAACTGACCACCATTGTACTCACCATTTCCATCCAAATAACGTTCTCTTGAAGAAGCAGTAGCTTTAGCCTTCAAACTATCTTTCCGGAGAGGAACCTGACGCTTTCTATCACTATGCTGTTTACCTGCAAAAACAAGATCTGATGCTTTTCCAGGAGCTGCATTGATTTCTTGAACACTAGAATCTGAGTTCGCAACCAAACTTTGTTTCTTAGCTGTATGAAAAGAAAAGGAAATGACATCAGTGATTCAAACTCAAAAGAGGTAGATATACAGAATGCAATCAATATCCTTATTTGAAAACTTGGATATTCAAAGAAATTCTCATGTAAATGTGGTTGGACAATATGGTTAAAATGTTCTATTTGGTGTATAGAGTTGACAGGAGACATTTATATCAATAAAATAGGAAGAAAGAATGAACTATAACAGAAAACATGATATTGAAGTTTATATTGTAAACCAATGTCCTATTGAAGAGTTCATTAAGTGGGACAGACATATACTTCACATCAGATTTTTCCTTTTATTTTTTCTGCATAATTTTGAAACAGAGTAAAATTGAAGAGTACAATGGTATACAAAAATAAAATTATATTTTTCACCTTGAAGGTCAGTGCCACATCCACCACACTTGTAAACAGAATATCCTTGAGGCTCCGGAAGAAGTTGCCGGCATTTAGGACATTTAACTATCCGAATTTTGGTAACCACCTTACCAGACATATTCCTTCAAATTTATATTTAATCAACTATAGTCCAAATGTTGAGTCTTGGCCCCAAATTTTGCAAGTTATAGATGTCAAAGTCAAATATCAAATTCAGAAAACAATGCTCTCCCAATATACTTTCACTGTCTGCATATAAAAAGAAAAAAAAGAATTAGTATAAGACAACTACTTAGTTAATTATGCAAAGAGGAGAAGCAGCATGATGTTCAAAACAAGTGAAAAATTGTACAAACAAAACAATTTATAAAAGATATCATATCAAAATAATATTTATACTCTAATCTTATTCAAATAAAAGGTAAACTAGCTATATACTGGAAAAAGACAAAACAGTAAAATGACAAACAAAAGTGGAATATCATGTAAACACACAGCACAGACAATCATAGCAGGCGCATATAACTCAAATATTTTAAATAGTAGTATATGCTAAATTTAATTATGTTCAAATATATAAAGAAATTTCATGTAGTATTCTAAAATTTCTGGAAAAAAAAGAGAAGCTAAATCACTTATACAGGACATCATGTACCTTGAAGGTGTGCAAAATCTCATGAAATGGTTGAATTTAATGGAAGATCATAAAAGTGGAGAGGAAAGAATAAAGAATGAAAAGGGTCTTAGAACTTAGAAGGATGTTATGTTATAATGAAGAGAGGCAGAGAAAATAGAGGAAGTAGGAACATGTTGGGAAAATGAAGAGGAAAGAAACTTTTCTTTGGCGCAAAGAAAAAGACCAAATTAATTAAGAATGACTAGAATGTGAAAGACATAACAATAGCAATAGTCTTGTATGAAAATGTTGGAGTTGTTCCTGCGTGGAAGTGAAACAGTAACAACAACAAAAGAGTCTTCCATTTCGTGTGTACATAGTCAACTCGTTTGTGTTTTAACACGCGTGACTGTGTTTGTGTTTTGTGAAAAAGAAAGTCAGCGCCAAGAATTATGGGTCCTATCTCGTCTTCTTTGAATTGGTCAATCACGTAGGCATTACTATTATTCGGGAGCTGTTATATTTTTTGGTTCTAGATCTTACAAATATACGAAGATGTCAAACTTGTTTTCTCAAAATTTGTTTAAAACTTGAAAAAACAAAGAAGTAAGTTAGAAATATTTTATTAAACTTTGTCAAAAGAAATATTTATTTATTAAAATTAATCATGTGAGGGTTACATTCTTCAACCCCAAATCATCCGGTGGCATACACCAAATAAAAGAAAACGCGATTAGGCATTTGAATGGTTCAACTTGAACCATCTGCAACGGAGCATAAAAGTAAAAAAATACAGTATCGATGGCCTAGTCTTTCAAAGCAAAGGCCAAGTGATCTAGAGAAGCCACAAAATCAACGCAATTGTTGGAATCTTAAATAATTTGTTGATAAGTTGAACCAAAGGATGTTAGTAAGAAAATCTGGTAGATCAGAGCAGTTAAGTTCAGCAATGAGAGCGATTTTTTGTTTACCCTATGTAAAAAAATCTTTAGATTTCAATTCTATAATTTGAAGATTTTTGGTTTTGGATCTTCGTATATTTTGACCGTACCTTAAATTTTGTAATTTGATGTCATAAAGGTCCAAAATAAAAAATAATTCAAATTACAAAGTTGAGATCTAAACAATTTTTTTCACAGAAGGTAAACTGAAAATCACTAATATTACAGGAGGTAAACATATATTAACCCTATCATTAAAATACACGGTTATTTTATTAAAAAGATAATTTTTTTTGTGGTCAAGTAGCCTAGCGACTTGAGAAATTCACCTTAAATGTGAATAAGTGGGGTGTTCGGAGTTCGAACCCCGGCCCTTGCATATAAATGCATTATCCCTTACCAAGTGAGCTATGCTCACGGGGACTTTTTTTTGTGTGTTTTATTAAGCTAAGTATAAATACTCGGTCATTTTATTAAAAAAATATTTTTAGCGCGTTTTATTAAGTATATAAATGCTTCTGTCATCGTGAGCTTAACTCAGTTGGTATGAAAAATGCATAATATATGCAAGGTTTGGGATTCAAATCATACAAAAAAATCTACCCTCTAAGAAATATATTTCTTTTGAAAGAAAAAAAAATCACGAATACAAAACTCTTTAAATGATATATTTTTTTCCTTAAAAAAAGTTTTAAGAAAGGACTCCATAGGGCTCGTTTTTTACGGATTAAAAAAATGATTTTTACATTCAATAATTTATAAATTACTTCTTAGAGATTTATAAAAAATAGAATCTATTTGGTGTTTGTTTATCGTAATAATTTATTTTGTTTGGATATAACAATATACAATATATTTTTTTTTCATAAAAAAGGATTTTTTTTGTTACAAAATTATCTCAATCTTTTAACATTTATTTTCTATCTTTAAAATGGATTTTTTGCTAAAAAATTACTGAGCAATTATTGTTGTGTGGGAAAAGACACAAAATGGTAAAACAAATGTTGAGATGTCAAATGAAGCATATTGTGTTGATACTAATAATTAAATTTCATAATTAGAGAAAGATTAATGGTAAATTGTGTTGATCTTCCCAAGTTCGGTTCTTGAAACAATTTTTGACCAACACTTACCTCGCGTCCGAACTCCGATTACCAGGATCATCTTCCCTTGAGAACCGGAGAATAACACTTAACACGGAAAAAAGATTGTGTTGATCGCATAATCTCTTACATACCTTAACACATTCTCTAAGCATTGTTAAAATTTAAATGAGTATAAATTAGTTTAAAATGGATCCGATTCTTGACACATTGGTGAAAAACTGATGACAAATATAGTTATCGTTTGATGTTATAAAGTGTGTTGTTAAAGTTTCTCATTAGTATCAGTCAGAAAACATTTCTCGTTAGTATAAGTGTACAGACCACACTTTTACTTTTGCATTTTATACACGATATATTACCGAACAATTTCAAGGGTGAAAATTTGGGAAGAGAAACAAGTAACTCAACCAAAAACAGGTTAGAAACATAGAGTATATATTTGCATCACAGAAGCCTAAATAAGCAATTGATTTCATTTTCTTGGAAAAGAACAGTAAGTGTTGTAAATAATTGAGTAGCACATGCAAGCTACCACCATCATGTAAAAAACGAAATGAATAAATCAATGTAACCTTAGAAGACCGGCACTAAAGCCTGTAAATTATTAAATGCTTGAAGAAGGTCATAATATTTACTCCTATAGTGCTCAAGTGAACAGCTTAGTTGTCTAATTGCCTCCTTCTTCTCCTCAGCCCCATCTGAAATCACACCATTCTGTCTAGTCACCTCTTTTTCAAGTTCTTCTACTCTCAGTTTCAATTTATCAACTTCACTCAGTGCAGATTCATATTCGACCACCAGCGTCCTCAATGACGCATTTGTCTCGTGAATATATTCCTTCTTCTTTATTATTTTAGCATCGCGGGAGCATATCTTAACCTTAAGGTTATCAATCTTGGCATCCAAATCATCTCTTTCAATCGTTACCATGCCCAATTTCCTATTCACAGCTTCTATATTATGCATTTTTTGTTCAAGTTCTTCCCTCAAAGAATTAACTTCATCTTGCAAAGTCATTTGTTGAGTAGCATGCAATTCTTCTTGTTTCAATTTTTCAGCTTCATATTGACTTAACTTGTTTTCCAATTCCTTGTTTCTAGACTCACAATCCTCCAATTTAGAGATCAATTGTATTTTCATGTTTGACAAACTTGCAATATTAAAATTCAGCTTACCTTTCTCAGAAGAGAACTTAGCTTGCCGATTAAGCATTTCAGACGTCAATTTTTGCTCCTCTTTCTTATGCATTCTAACCAACTCTCCTAATGAGTGCATTCCTTTTTTCCTTGAATCTAACTCCAATTCTAACTCAGCTATATTTTTTTGCGCCGCTTTAAGCTGACTTTGCAATTGATGAGTATTATGTGACTTACTCCTAAGTCCCTTTGTTAAAAATTCAATTTCATCTTCTGATATCTTGAGCTTTTCATTAGATACCTCGCACTGTTTCGCCAAATCAGTTTGTTTTTGCAACTCCTCCTCTTTCAAATTCAATGCTTCCTGCACATTAACAAGCTGATACTTACTTCTCTCAAATTGAATCTTCAAATTGAAAATCTCTTTTTCTAAAAGCTCCTTTTGTTTATTCAACTCCTTCTCTTTCAGCTTCAATTCTTTGCTCACATTATCCAGCATATTCTCACTCTTCTCAATTTGAATCTTCAACTTGAAAATCTCCTCTTCCGAAAGCTCCTTTTGTTTATGCAACTCTTTCTCTTTCAGCTTCAATTCCTCACACAAATTATCAAGCCGATCCTCACTACTCTCAACTTGCACCTTCAACTTTATATTCTCTTCTTCCGAAAGCCGAAGCTTTAAATTGGTAACCCTTAACTCTTCCTCCTTTTCCATGAACTTTTTGAGTAAATTATCATAACTTCTATTGTCCATCTCCCATAATAAACCATCGTCTGTGTTTTCCACCCCAACAAACTCGTTTTGTTCTTCCATGTTAACATATTCTTCCATCTTAACATAGTTCTCTTCAAAGGATCCGTCAGAATTGATTACAAATGGTATATCAGTTTCAGGTTCAGAATCCCAGGATGATAAAGGTGATTCAGAACACTCCTTCAGAGAAGCCACCGAGTTATTATCACCAACAAAGCTAAGAAATAAGTCAACATTGAGAGGTTGGAGCTTAGACTTCAGCAACATCAAATTTTGATACGGAGTCATCGATACACTCTCTCCGCCACAGCTTACATCAAAATTGCTAGAGTCCTCCATTAGAGATTCTGAGAATAAACCGAATGATTAGAACTCTACGACGAAAAGAAGTATGCACAAGTATACAAATAATGTTGAAAACATGCCTACAAAATTTACAACGTTTGATGTTTTATCTGGTTGCTAAGAGTTTATTTTTCTGTTATTAATACTGACTTAAAATTTAGGAATCTATGTTGATGTGTTTTGCATGTCACTTTCTAAAAGGGCACAACCTTTTTCTTTTACTTCTCTAAAATTAACAAATGATGATGTCCAATCCATTTGTGTTGTTGCCTAATGTTGTTACTTTGAAATTGTGGGATGTGTTTCTTTAAAGGTCTCAAATTTGTTTCGATTGTCTACGGTATTAATTTTGTTGGATTAAATTCATATAGAGTTAGAGCCCTACAAATGGACAATGAGATTGTACCTCCTAAATTAATCGGTCATTAGGCCGAATATCAAGGTTTAAATTAAATAAATGATAAGATATAAGGTTTCACTTTTGTTTACTTCTCTTAAATCAATAAATCAACAAATAAATAGTTTATTTATAAAATTTTAGAGTTAAATATTTACTAATATTATTTTAGAGTTAATTATGTTTTTGGTGTCTCTAAATATTCTAATTTTTTGTTTCGGTCATTTTAAAAAATTTCTTCGACTTTTATTCCCTGAAAACTTTTCATCATCACTTTTAGTCTTGCTTAATTTTTTTAACAAGGGTAAATTAAATATAAATTTTTATGTTTTTAAAGATTAAAATTTCATATTTAATTGTTTTGTTAAAAATTTCTATTTTATATGAGAGTGATTCTTATAATAGTATAAATATTCACACAAAAATTTATTCAAAAAACAAAAGGGTAGACTAGTCACAACCTAACTTAAATGCAGAAACAAAAAATGTGACATAAAACTTTAGAGGACAAAAATCGAAGATTTTTTTTTGCATGAATGTTACTCATAATCTTGACCATTGATTCTAATAATGCCTATGATTAATTAATTATTAATTTATCAATGAAGCCTATTGTAATATTTTTATACTCATGCAATACTCATGATTCGCAAATCAACTTTGGTAGAAAAAATCCCATACCTGGTACCTTCAAATCATCACTCCGGAAGGAACAAATCGACTCAGGTGAACAAACAATTTTTTTTCCTTTCTAAAAGTAATTTATATGTCATAAACTTCCATCATCTAAAAGTTAAAAATTGATGTGTCTAAATTGATATAACCTAAACTATAAATCGCGATTGCAATTTGAAAGCAACTTAGTTAACCATTATCATCTTTGTTTTTTCTCTTTATTTTTCTTTAGGTCAAGTAGCCTAGCGGTTAGAATTCACCTTTAAGGTAAATAAGTGAGGTGTCCGGGGTTCGAACCCCAGACCTTGCATATAATAATGCATGTCCCTGCCAACTGAGCTATGCTCAGAGAGACTTCTCCTTATTATTATTCTCATCCTATGATATGATTTAAGTCTAAAATAGAATCATAAAATTAACGATCTAAACTAGTTATCATCGTGACATAAACAAATTGAATACTCACATTCAAACTCCTATAGTTTCAAACGTAAAGATAAATTACCTGGTTGAATAAACATCATCACTGGTATTAACGATTATAAGAGTTCAAGCAATAGTAAATACATAATTAAACATCCGCAAAACAAATTAAAAAAGAGAAGATGAAGAAATCGATATGATATAGTGTTCACTGACCTCAAAGAACGATTAAAGAAGAGAAGATCAATGATTAAGTTGCACGTTTCACTGAAGGCGTATGTGACAGAGTTTTATTAAGAAAACAAATAGGAGAAAAACTACTCCTATTAGTATTGTTACCTGTTGTTTCAGAAAAACAAATATTGTTACTTTTTTTTTGGGTTTATCTCCCTTTTTTCTCAACAAACATTAATTTTCCTAAATCCTCGGCTTTATCCTTTCCTAAAGAGAGTAATGTGACAACCAAACATAGTGTGATTTCACTTCTCTCTTTAACATCAAAAGCAAAAAAATTTAAAACTTGAATGCATTAAGTATACTATTCCGGACTCAAAATATACCATACAATCATATTAGTTCTCTGGTAAAAATCAACTTATGTCAAGCAAAAAACACATTATGTAGCATATGTCTTTTACCATTATCAAACTTCATATAACAGTTGTATTTCTTAGGTAGAATCTACAAAATATGAAAGTAACTTAGAATCATAGGAGAGAGAAGCAATTATGTAAATACAGACAAAAAAAATGTAAAATGGTGAATCTTGCTTTATTTTCACTTACTCGGAGACCTAAACATCGAGGATAATCATCATATTATTCATCTTTGCTACAAAATCGTTGCTCATGATCCGATGAAGAAAGAGAAGCCAATAAATATATACTATGCAACAAAGTTAACAAAATAGAGTCTATAGAACCAATATCTATTACATGCTTCAAATTATGCAACCACATTTAAAACAAAAATATACGTGTTGTCAAATAGCAACTATAGTGGCGCTATAGTATTGTAGCATAGCAAATTTGAACAAATCGCTACTTTTCATGATCCAAAATTGAAAACATTTAGATATACACGAAAAATCTTTTTTGACTATACGGGGTTGAGTATATGAATCAAGTAATTCCATTTGGTTATGTTAAAACTAAGTTTTTCAAAGACAATCAGATTAAGGATTTTGAATGTGGAAGTGGTTGCAATCAAGAGAGCCGGGACTAACATGACGAGGAATGAACCAACACGATCCAAGATAGTGCTGAAGGAGAACAAAACAGCTTGAATCTCAATAAATACAGCCAAACAAACACACCGGCTCTTGTCTGATTCGATGTGTATGAACTTGTTCGGGCAACCAAAATATATATAATGGGATTGCGAGCCGAGTACAGATATTCCTAATATATAACGGGGATGCGAAAGTGTTTGCGTGAATCTTGAATAACATTGCTGATTATCTGAGGTATCCAAAAGGAGTGCATAAGAAGAAGAATTATTCAGTCAACACTCTTAATATTACTAATTAAAGAAGATAGTTAATCCTTGAATTTCCATCTATTGGATCAATGATGAAAACCATACATATAACAATCAATGTGAAGGCATACATAGCTCTACCTTTTCAACACATATAATAACCTTCACCTAGCTAACACAACACCCCTGAATAGAAAAATTGATCTTCTAAATTATTCTATCTTGCTAACTGGCTTTCTCCCAATCTCCATTTGTAAATTGCAAAGATTGACATTCCTTATCGCCTGTTGACCGATCATTAACATTGAAACCTTAGCAGCTCCCTGTAAAGGCATTTTGAATCATATTCATCTTCCATAATCATACTTGTAAGTTAATGTTAAATTACAAAATCTATCTATGACGTGAACTCTCAAATAATGTTTGGTACATTAGTCCAGAATTCTCAAATAATGTTTGGTACATTCATCCAAATATTGAAAATTTCATTCATTAAGTTTATGGCAAAATAATTTCATTCATCAAAGCCGTCATATGCTTCATTTGACGAATAAATAGTAGAATTTGCAAGAAACCGATCTGGTATAATTATATTAAGGAGCTCACGTTGTAACGGAAAATAGCAGTCATAAAGCTCTAAGAATATTCATGAATGAAGGATACAAAAGTAACCATCAAGGTATGGTTCACTGCTTTGTTATGGAATACTGCAATTTTACAAGTTGCATTTAATAGTAATGGAGACAAGCAGTTCCCGTCATCATCCACCGAGGGGCTCATCATTGACCCTTCTAGAGTAAAATGGTCATGCTCTCATTGATGAAGAAATAATGCAAAAATGCGATAAATCATATGGACAAATATGTAATTATTTTCATTTTTGACAAGAGTGCACTTCAACATATATAAAACTGTTGCTTCTTAAAGAAAATACATATATAAAACTGTGAATGCAGAGAATAATGTTTATATATTTCTTTAAGTTCATATACATTTAATATCAGAATTTGGTAATACTAAATAGAAGAAGAGATTGGCAACATGAAAAGGAACACAAAGTATATTATTTCAATTACCATTGTTTGATGATGGCAAGTCTGCAATTATTGCATTAATGTCAGCATTACAGTGTTTTTCCATGCAATACTTCAGAGCTGCAGTGAGGGGAAAAAGAAAATTGTAAACAACAACTTAAAGCAATATCTCCCTTCAAAGCATACAGATTCCTTAGATAAATTACAATGTTTTCTTCTCATTTCGCAACGAATCTTGCAGAACCTTCTGTGATGAGAACTGTAAACAGCAAGACATATAAGTAAAAAATAAGTATTCTTAATGATCACTATTTTTTCCAATAAAAATTACTCTCAGACTTGAAACCATTAGCTCCAAAACTTACAAATCAGAGGAAAAATGATGGGAAATAGAAGAGACTCTATTCTCTTTCTATTTTGTTTATTTAAATTATCTTGGCCCTTATTATACTATATTCTCAGGGTACGATACACCGACCGGCCTGCTAGTTCTTTTCATGGAGCACAAACAAGAGAAACTATATGACAAATGAAAGAAGAATCTCTCTGAAATTATCTATACAGATCAACATCTCACATGGACATAATGTACTCCAATTATCGTCATAGGTGTAGTGCTTAATTTCAGTAAGGCATTTCCATTTGTTTTTCTGATGTCTGGAAATCTTGAAGAGCCGTTTGCAGCATCTACAACTTACTAAGTCCCTGCATTTCAAGATGTAAACGGACAAATTTCCGTCCTCGGATGCTGATAAACTTGCAGAACAAATTAATGAAAAAAATGTAAGTTCCTTCAAACATAACATAAACCATCTAGAAATGAAGCGTATTTCGGTAAATTTCACAAAATATGCCTCGACTTCATTCAGATAACATTTTTTATTTAGCTTTTTATTCAATCATAAATCCTCTAAAGATATGACAACCCATGCATGAAGCAAGTTTTAAGGAAGACTTTAACTGTGCAATTGCTTACACTAGACATTTGAACAACAGATCTAAGCTAGAACTCAAAGATAACAACAAAGCACACATACACAATACAAACCGTCGTAAGTTCATGTAATGTTCGATTGTGGAAATGGACCTCCGTGACTCTCGACTTTTCTTGCAAATAGCTTCTGAGAGAAGCAATATCAATAAAATGCAAATTAATGAGTTCTGCTTCAGACAGATTTTTCCTCAAACATAACGATTAAAATTACTCAATTCAAAGTAACTGTTTATCATAAGACAGTGTTTAGAAAAGCTAAATACCATTAATCATAAGCCAAATACCATTAAATACTTTAGCGGTACTACTGACAAAACAATAGCAAATTAAAGTCATGGATTGCATGTATTATGTATACATTAAAATAGCCAAAGTTGGAGAGTCAATCATGGAAGATAAATTCAAATGTGTGACTTTTGATTTTGTTTAGAGAAAATAGCATGTAAATCATTCCAAATATAACTAAAGTATTTCAACAAACAGTTCAGTAAATAATACATTTATGTTGCTTTATTTTTTTGATTAATATTCCATTTTTTTTTATGAAACATTTATGTTGCTTTATGAACTTTCTTTCTGGATATACAACAACACAATCCACAAGTACTATGAATTTGTTGAAATTGTCTATTTCTCAAACATATGTAGAAAACTATTTATTAATGTTTCACAGAAGAAAAAATCGATAAGAAAATGAATTAAATATGAATTTTGATGTCTTGACGCTTAAAAATTCATACTTAATTCATGTTTTGTTAAAAAATTCTAATTTTTTTGGAGAAGTTTTTTCATAATATTCTAAGCATTCCCGTATAAACTCATTCAAAAATCTTAAGGTATCAAAACTTTTAGGAGACTAAAAGTTGAAGAAATATTTTAGGAGGATTAAAACGAATAGTTAGGGTATTTATAAGGATAAAAAATATATTCAACCATATATTTTATTAGGTACATAGAGCAACAGAGACTCTAGTTTTTATTTTAACAACTTCATGAAGCAATAACATATGATCAATGTTAGCAATATTCACTTTACCACACACTCGGGCTTTTATTGGAAGAAATTAGTGTGGGATCTACAATTTTGGAAAAGACCTCACATAAGGTGGCGAGACACACATGATTTCACCCACATGATCCGACACAACTTAATTTAACCGATAAAAATCAAAACCTAAACACAAAATTATCGATACTACAATTAATAACTATGAAGTGTCAACACAAGCACGAACATTGACACATCAACACCGATAATAAGTTGAGAAAATTGAATCTAACTACATATGTCTACGTTAATGTTAAACATGTCTTACTGGTTACTACTTATATATGCATCCTCAAATGGAATCAAAAGTAATAAACAAAAGTTGTTAAGGGTGTGGACACACAAGAGTAAAAAGTGAAACCTCATGAGGCAAAGACGATATTTTTTTTTTTTGGGATATTTGTTTGAGTTGTCCGATAATTGTCAAATAAGTGTCATGCGAGTGTTAAAAACCGCGGCACGTTTAATCCTACAGGTGTTTGTACCTCGTAATGCAACAAGAGATTAATCATATTATCCAAATAAATTTCTGTTTGCATAATAATCGTAGAGATCGCGCACTCCCATCAAACTTAGCGTCCTCCCATTTTACAAAGGTTCAGGGATATGAGCCTTTAAATGTACCACGTAAGGTTATTGTAAACCAACCCGTAAACTAAACCAAAAAATAATGCAAGAGGTAAGCTGCAAACGAAAAAAAGAATTTCCAAACATCTCAGGACTTGATCATAAAATAGAGCTAAAATAAATCAATAGAGCTAAAATAAAACAGTAGAAGAATATGAACATTGATCATAATGTTGTAATCCAAAAATTATACGGTAAACCAAGTAATATGATTTGGCTACACTCTACTTCCAAAATCATCCAAAAAACAAATACTAATGAATCATAAATCAAAATTTAATTAGTTCTAGGATGGCATCAACAATGTCTCCATTGTTAGTCTTGAGAGCCTTGAGAGCCTTGCTTCTTGACACTCCTGCCTGTGTCATTACCATCTCAATAGTTTGGGCCTTCATGCCAGTTTCATCAACCTCTTCTTCCTCTGCAGGTTGTGCACCATCAGCTCCAACACCTTGTTCTTGTTTTGCCATTAGAGATCCCATATGCGGCGTTCTAAATTCTTGAGCAGTTTGCGTTTGCAACTGAGAGCTCAAGTCCTCTATTCTTGCCTCCTCAAACATAACGTAGTTATCAGAATTTGAACTCTTGACGACATCAAGTTTTGAGAAGAAAAACATAATCTAACAATGTAATAAAATAATTTGGTTAAAAGAAAACCATACATTTATAAATAGTAGTAACTACTAACTAGTTAATCTTGGCAATTGCAAATCGCAGAAAATAGCGGTTTGTTCAAATTCCACTATTCTACAACAAGATTATAGTGCCACTATTTGATGACACTTTGTATTAAATGGCTTACTACGAATAATAACTGATTAGTTCAAATTCTGCTACACTATAGTTCTACTATTTGACAACACTAATAAAGAAACTCACATTTTTTGTTCTCTTGATCACCTGCTCTTTCAGCGATGCTTTAAGCTCGCGGATGTATGTCTTTGTATTTGTAATTTGATCGTCGCAAGAGCATATCTCAACCTTGAGCTTATCATTCTTGACATCGGCTTCATCTCTTTCAATCATTACCATGTCTAATTCCCTATTCAAATCTTCTATATCATGTGTTCTTCGACCAAGTTCCCTCAAAGAATTGATTCCATCTTGCAGAACCATTTGTTGAGTAGAATGCATCTCTTCTTGTTTCAAATTTTCAGCTACATATTTAGGTAATTTGCTTTCTAATTCCTTGTTTATAGACTCGCAATACTCTAGTTTAGAGGTCAATTGTATTTTCATTTTTGACAAATTTGCAATATCAAAATTCAGTTCATCTTTCTCCAAAGAGAACTTAGCTTGCAAATCAAGTATTTCCGAGTTCAATTTTTGTACTTCCTGCTTGTGGTTAGTTTCATTAGTCTCGTAAATTGTAACCAAATCTCTGAGCATTTGATTCCTTTTTCTTTCTGAAACTAACTCCAAATCTGATTTTGCCATATTTTCCAGTGCCACTTTAAGCCAACCTTGCAATTGATGAATCTCATGTGACTTACTCCCCAGTTCCTTTCTTACAACTTCAATTTCAACTTTTGATTTGAGCTTTTCACCGGCTACCGCAGGCTGTTTTACCAAATTTGTAAAGTTAGAGACATACTCTGGAATATAAGTACTCAATTTACCAGTTTGTTTTTGCAACTTCTCCTCTTTCAAATTAAATTCTTCTAAAAGCTCCTTTTGTTTGCTCAACTCTTTCTCTTTTAGATTCAATTCGTCACTCACATTATCAAGTTGACCCTCACCGTTTCCAACTTGAACCTTCAACTTTATATTCTCTTCTTCTGAAAGTTGAAGCTTTAAATTGGTATCCCTTAACTCTTCCTCCTTTTCAATTAATTTTTTGATTAACTCATCATAACTTCTATTGTCCATCTCCCACAATAAACCATCATCTGTGTTTTCCACGCCAACAAACTCGTTTTCAGGTTCGAAATCCCAGGACGACAAAGGTGTTTCACAACCCGCCTTCGTAGAAGCCACTGGGCTATTATCGCCATCAGAGCTAAGAGACAAGTCAATATTGAGAGGTCGAAGACCTGATTTCAATAACATTTGCTTCCAATATGGAGTATAATATTGAGTTATCAATACACTCTTTCCACCACCATCGACATCAGAATTGCTAGGGCCTTCCATCTGAGAATAAATTCAATGATTAGAACTCTTCAATGATAAGAGCAATGTGTTAGGAGAAAAATAAAAACCATAAAAAGGTACAATTTTTCTATTCCAATCATCAACAAGAAAGTAATGACAATTTGGAAGTGACTTCAACAAGAAAGTAATTGCAATTTTGAAGTGACAAAATCACCTTTTTTGTTCTTAATATTATTTTCCTAGGGTATAAAACAAATCTAAATTGTATCATAAACTAAAGTCGTAAATATCACCATGAAAGAAAATCAATTTAAAAACTCAGATACATATTCAAATTTTAAAATTCCACTGGTTGAATGAGTAACATTAACTAACACGTAAAATTGATTGCATGACTTTCTTAATAACAGTTTTAAGTTCAAGCAAAAAGAGTTATCTATAAAGCACAAGGACATTGAGTGTAACTACGTATACTTCGGTGTCATGTCGGTGTTTGACAAGTACATGTATGGAACACCGGACACACCTTAATTAAAAAAGTGTCATTAACATTAACTCAAATAATTATCAAAATTTTAAAATCCTACTTGTTGAATAAGTAACATTAACTAACACTAAAATTGACCGCGGGACTTTCTTCATAATAGTTTAAGTTCAAGAAAAGAGTTATCTATAAAGCACAAGGACAACGAGTTTTACTACATGTTTAGGTGTGTTTCGGTGTTTGACAAGTACATGCATGGAACGTGATGACATGTTGTCATTATGTAATTTTTATGTAAATATTATCACATTTTGGAGTTCACAAGGCGACTTAAGCAGCAAGAAAACTGAAGAAAAAGGCAAAGACAAAATCGTGGCACGTTTGGTCAAAAACGTGACACGATTTGAGAAGGCAGATTGCATTGTTTCGACATTAAGGAAAACGTGTCACGATGGCAAAAACGTGACACGATGTGGTGAAACCCTAATTTAGTTTCTTGTTACACAAGTGAAATCGTGTCACGATTTACTT
>Ga0099826_10000676_pt1 | contig 17684 bp, 17 predicted proteins | sample Mtrugardesep15_FD_76830 | JGI IMG/M metagenome (GOLD analysis project Ga0099826, IMG submission 76830) | Root nodule microbial communities of legume samples collected from California, USA - M. trunc garden sep15 | ecosystem: Host-associated > Plants > Roots > Nodule | place: USA: California... | reverse complement strand
TCCGTTGATGTCGAGATACCGCAAGGTCAGATGGTCGGCGTGATCGGACGCTCGGGTGCGGGAAAATCGACGCTGCTGCGCATGATCAACCGCCTCGTTGATCCCTCCTCGGGTTCCATTCATTTCAACGACACGGAAGTTTCGGCGTTGAGGGGCGCGGCGCTCCGCAACTGGCAGCGCGACTGCGCCATGATCTTCCAGCAGTTCAATCTGGTGCCGCGTCTTGACGTGCTGACCAATGTCATGCTGGGCCGCCTCAATCACCGTTCGACGGCGCTCAGCCTGTTCAACATCTTCACCCATGAAGAGCGGCTGATGGCGATCGCCGCGCTGGAGCGGCTCGGTATCGAGCATGTGGCCATGCAGGCGGCGGGCACGCTTTCCGGCGGCCAGCAGCAGCGCGTCGCCATTGCCCGTGCACTGATGCAGTCTCCGAAGATGGTTCTGGCCGATGAGCCGATTGCCTCACTTGACCCGCTGAACGCCAAGATCGTCATGGACGCGCTGCGCGACATCAATGAGCGCGAAGGCATCACCGTCATCACCAACCTGCATACGCTGGATACGGCGCGCAATTATTGCGAACGCATCATCGGCATGTCTCAGGGCCGCGTCGTCTTCGACGGAACGCCCGCCGAACTGACGGCTGCGGCCGTCACGGAGATTTACGGAACCGATTCTCAAGGCTCCGGCATCGACGAGACCATGACCTCGACCAGCATCAACATTCCCGGCGCGCAGCTTGCCGCGCGTCCGGTGCAGCAATCTGCCGGCCCCGAACCGCTCGCTCTCGCCGGGCTCTGAGGAACCGCTCAGCATCGTTTGCGCCCGCGTCAAGGGCCGATACTTCACAACAAACTCCGGCTCGCCGGGAAACAGGAGAAAGTCCATGTTGAAGAAAGTCCTTCTTTCGGCAGTCGCCCTTGGCGTTCTGGCCGGTTCCGCCATGGCTCAGGACGTCAAGGTTCTGCGCATCGGTCTCGACGGTTCCGAAAACGAAGCCGACCAGATCCGCAACACCAAGTGCGTTGCAGATGGCCTCAAGGCTGCAACCGGTGTTTCCGAAGTTCAGGTTTTCCCGTCGCCGGACTATAACGGCGTCATCCAGGGCCTGCTCGGCGGCACCATCGACATCGCCTCCATGGGCGCATCCTCCTACGCCAAGATCGCTCTGGCCGACCCGAAGGCTGTCGACCCGATCCTGACCACGGCCGGCGCCGATGGTTCGACCGGTTATTACACGATCATGGTTGCCCGCAAGGACAGCGGCATCAAGACGCTGGCTGATGCCAAGGGCAAGAAGATCGGCTTCGCCGACCCCGACTCCACCTCCGGCTTCCTCGTTCCGAACGTGGCTATCCCGAAGGAAACCGGCGTTCCGGTCAAGGAATACTTCTCCGAAACCGGTTTCGGCGGCGGCCATGAGAACCTCGTTCTCGCCGTTCTCGACAAGAAGTTCGACGTCGGCACCACCTTCGGTTCGGGCGTTGGCAAGTGGGAAGAAGGCTACACCGCCGGCAACCTCTACCAGATGGTCAAGAAGGGCAATCTGGACATGGACGATATCGTTCAGGTCTGGAAGTCGCCGCTGATCCCGAACGGTCCGCTGATGGTCACCAACAAGCTCGGCGACGCGATGAAGCAGAAAGTCGAAGACTTCTTCATGGAACTGCCGAAGAAGGATCTCGCATGCTTCCAGGGCTTCACCCAGGGCAAGAACACCGCCTACATCAAGGTCGATCCGTCCTTCTACCAGACGATCATCGACGCCCGTAAGTCCGTTATCGGCGGCTGATCCTCAGATCATATCCGGAAGCGGCGGCGCCTTGCGGCGCCGCCGCTTTTGCCAATAAAGGAAAAGCGGCATGGCGACCACACTGCACAATGGTACCCTCTCACCCGAGGGGTTGAGCGCATCGTCCCGGACGGTCATGCGCCATTATCAACAGCAGCTTGCGACACGACGGATCTATACCGTCATTTCGCTCGTGATCTTTCTCGTCATCCTCGCCGCCTCCCTGAATTTCGCCAATGCGGCCAATTCAGGCAAGTTCTTCGAGCGCCTGCCCTATTTCTTCGATTTCATGAAGACCTTCGTGCCTGACAGTCCGCTGGAAATCTTCCGGGCGATGTTCGACCTGCCGTCGCCTTATGCGGACGGTTCGCTGAAATATAATTATGTCGCGGATCGCGTTTACATCACCGACGGCTTCTACATCCCGCACTTCATCTATCAGCTGATCATCACCCTCAATATCGCGCTGGTCTCGACAATCATCGGCACAAGTTTGGCCTTCGTGCTCTGCTTCTTCGCCTCCACCAATCTCGTCGGCGCCGGTCTCGTGCGCTGGGTGGTGCGCCGGGTGATGGAGGTGCTGCGCGCCTTTCCCGAAATCGTCGTCGCCGGGCTGCTGACCGCTATCCTCTCGATCGGTCCGATCGCCGCCATCATCGCGATTTCGGTCCATACGATTGGTGCGCTGGGCAAGCTGTTCTTCGAAGTCGTGGAAAATGCCGACATGAAGCCGGATGAAGGCCTGCGTGCCGCCGGTGCCAACTGGCTGGAGCGGGTGCGCTTCGCCATCGTGCCGCAGGTTCTGCCCAATTTCGTCTCTTATGCGCTGCTGCGCGCCGAAATCAACGTGCGCGCCTCCACCATCATCGGCGCTGTGGGCGGCGGCGGCATCGGCGAAGTCTTCCGCCTGTCGATCGGTAACGATCACGCCTCGAAGACCTATGCCATCATCATCCTTCTGCTGATCACCATCATCGCCGTCGACCAGTTCTCCAGCTGGCTGCGCCGCAGACTGATCGGCCAACAATCCTTCGAATTCGGACGGGGAGCGGCCTGATGTCGTCCAGCTTCATTCTCAACACCGCCGAGCGCGAGAGGCTGACGGCTGCACATCCGCAGGTGTTCAACCGCAGTTTCATGCAGCGATATGGTCTGCTCGTCGGCCTTCTCGTCGCCACCGCCTATCTCATCGGCTGCTTTTTCTTCTTCAATGTCGGCCCGGCTTTCATGCAGGGCCGTTGGGATCGCGCCTCCAGCTATATTCAGGACTGGTATTCCTGGCGTGCCCAGCCGCGCCTGCGTTTCGAAGACGGCAAGGTCGCGCCGCAATGGTCGAGCCGCGGGCAATATCCGGCCGATGCAAAAATCGACTGGCTGCAGCCCCTGCCGGACGGCGGTTACAGCGTCGTTTATGCGGGCACACAAAACCGCCTCGATATAACGCCGACCCGGGTGGATGTTTATGTCGACGGCAAGAACTACCCCGTCATCATCAACGACGATGCAGTTGTTGCTCCGCAGGGCCTGCCCGACGAAATCCAGCAGGACGGCAAGAAGGTTCTCGTGCATTACGGTTTCGCCGGCCAAGCGGAAATCCGCACCAGCCAGGTCTATGTACAGCGCCGCTTCCTTGGATGGGCGAACTTCCTGTTCGACACCAAATCGGAATTCTGGGGCAAGGGTTATGGCGAGCTTGCGGCTCTCGCGCTCTGGGGAGAGCGGCTCGATCCCGCGCGCTCCAATATCGGCCATATGGTCGATGATTTCCTCGACAACAGCGTCTGGCAACATGCCGATATCCTGTCCAAGCTGATGCAGACACTGGTGATGGCATTTGTCGGCACGCTGTTCGGCACACTCGTTGCCCTGCCATTCGCCTTCATCGCCGCGCGCAACATTACCGCCAACAGGGCGGCAAACTGGGGCATGAAGCGCCTGTTCGATTTCCTGCGTTCCATCGACATGCTGATCTGGGCGCTGTTCTTCACCCGTAGCTTCGGCCCCGGACCGATCCCGGGAATTGCCGCGATCTTCTTCACCGATACCGGGGCGCTCGGCAAGGTCTATGCTGAGGCGCTGGAAAATGTCGACGACAAGCAGCGCGAGGGCGTCAAGTCGGTCGGCGCATCCCCGATCGCGGTCAACCGCTTCGGCGTGTTGCCGCAGGTGTTGCCGGTCTTCATTTCCCAATCGCTGTATTTCTGGGAAAGCAACACCCGCTCCGCCACGATCATCGGTGCGGTGGGTGCCGGCGGCATCGGCCTGAAACTACTGGAAGCGATGGGGACCAATGCCGACTGGGACAAGGTCGCCTATATGGTCCTGCTCATTCTCTTCGTCGTCTTCCTGTTCGACCATATTTCCAATTCGCTGCGTTCGCGCCTGATCGGTAAAACACAGCACTAGGCCCAAGCGGGCGGGATAATGAAAGTCGCGATGACGTTCGTTATCCCGCACCGCGCACGCTCACGCAGTCCTGGTTTGCGCTGGCCATATCTCCTCACCATCTCCCTCTACGACTTCAGCGCGTTCGGAAGATTTGCCGCGTTTTGAATGCGCTTTTTTCCATCTGCATCATCATTCTGTCACGGAAAGCGATTACCTCGCACTCCTGACCTTGCGGGAAGCGGGCGAGTCACGCCAAATAGCTTCTCATCCCTGGTTTTCATGACACTGAAGAGTGCTTGCCGTGCGCTACGCCATCTATTTTTCTCCGGCTAAAGATCATCCGCTGACTGAAGCAGCGTCGCGTTGGCTGGGCCGCAATGCTTTTTCCGGCACGTTGCATGACGACCACGACGACTATGCCGATTTGACGGAGGAACCGCGCCGTTACGGTTTCCATGCGACCCTGAAAGCTCCCTTCGAGCTCGCCGAAAAATACAGCGAGGCCGAACTGCTCGCGGCCCTCGAAGATTTCGCGGCCAATCAGTCCGCCTTCGAGATTCCACGCGTCGTCGTCGGCGCGCTTGGGCCGTTTTTCGCGCTGGTCCCGGATCGCGTTTACCAGCCGCTGCAGGATTTTGCCGCAGAGGTCGTTGATCACTTCGATCGGTTCCGCGCGCCCCTGTCCGAGACAGACATTGCCCGCCGACGGCCGCAAATGCTGACGGAAAGCCAGCGACAGAATCTCTCTCTCTGGGGTTATCCGCATGTCATGGATGACTTCCGTTTTCACATGACGCTGACCGGCCGTATCGACGACGAAGAGCAGCCCGCCATGCAAGAGGTTCTTTCGGCACGTTTTGCCGAATTCGTCGATCATCCTCTCACCATTTCCGGCCTCGCTTTATTCATTGAAGAAACGCGCGGCGCGCCATTTACCGTTCATAGCTGGCACCCGCTTGGCCAGCAGCCAAAGAAAGATGCGAACCCATGACTGAGCACGCCCTGTCCAATGCCCGTATCGTCCTTGAAGACGATATTATTCTGGGATCCGTTCTGATCCGTGACGGCAAGATTGCCGATATCAGCGAAGGCGCCTCCAAAACCGGAGAAGACCTCGAAGGCGATTTCCTTATCCCGGGTCTGGTGGAACTGCATACTGACCATCTGGAGCAGCACTACTCACCACGTCCCGGCGTGATCTGGGACAAGATCGCCGCCATTCAGGCCCATGATGCACAGGTTGCATCGTCCGGCATCACCACCGTGTTCGATTGCCTGCGGCTTGGCTCAGACGAGGATGGTGGTTTCAAAAAGGGCGAAATGCGCGAAATGGCTGACGCCATCGAGGCGGCAGCGGATCAGAACCGCCTGCGTGCGGACCACCTGCTGCATCTGCGCTGTGAGGTCGCTTCCGCCGATGTGCTTGAGCATTTCGAAGACTTCGAAACCGATCCGCGCGTGCGGCTGATTTCGCTGATGGATCACTCCCCGGGTCAGCGCCAGTTCCAGTCGATGGACCAGTATATCTTCTATTATCAGAAGAAGCGCGGCTTGAGCGACGAGGCTTTTGCCGAGTTCGTGCGCCGGCGACAGGCCGCATCGGCCGAATATTCCGCCAAGCACCGCGATTATCTGGCGGCCAGCTGCGCCAAGCGCGGCATCACGGTCGCAAGCCATGACGACGCGACTGAAGCGCATGTGGGCGAAGCCATCGGTCACGGCGTTAAACTGGCGGAATTTCCCACCAGCGTCGAGGCTGCGAAAGCTTCGCACAGCGCCGGCATGAGCGTCCTGATGGGTGCGCCGAACATCGTTCGCGGCAAGTCCCATTCCGGCAATATCGCCGCCCGCGATCTGGCCGAGATCGGCGTGCTGGATGTTCTTTCTTCCGATTACGTGCCGTTCAGCCTGCTCTTCGCGCCGTTCCTGCTCGCCGATCAGGTGGAAGCTATCAGCCTGCCGGAAGCACTGCGCATGGTCACCGCCACGCCGGCACGCACGGTCGGCCTTGTCGACCGGGGCCGTATCGCGACCGGGTTGCGGGCGGATCTGGTGCGGGTTCATCGCGAGGACGGCGTGCCAGTCGCCCGTTCTGTCTGGCGCCAGGGCAAGCGCGTGGCATGACCACCGATGGAGACGATAGCCGGCGCACATTGTCGCCCGGCACGATGATCGTGATTGTCGGCCCGAGCGGGGCCGGCAAGGACACGCTGATGGACTATGCGGCGGCACAGCTGTCCGGCCGCCCGGGTTTCCATTTCACGCGCCGCGTCATTACCCGCAGCTGCGATGCGGGCGGTGAAAACCATGATGCCGTTTCGATGCACGAGTTCAACCAGCTGGAAGACGCAGGTGCCTTCGCGGTCTCCTGGCAGGCGCACGGTCTGAAATACGGCATTCCGGCCGCTGTCTACCGCCATCTCGAATCGGGAGACGTTGTCATCGCCAATGGTTCGCGCTCGGCGCTTCCCCATTTCGGTACCGCCTTTTCCCGTCTGAAGGTCGTGAACATCGTTGCGCGGCCGGATGTGCTGGCGAAGCGGCTGGAACAGCGCGGACGGGAAAGCCGGGACGATATCCTGCGCCGGCTGGAACGCAGCTCGCTGGCTGTCGCCGGGGATTTCGATGTCACGACGGTCGATAATAGCGGCGCAATCGAAGATGCCGGTAAAACCATCATGCAGGTGCTGCAGCAAAGCGCCGGTTCCAGCCAACCTTAAAATGCCGCAGTCGGTCTGCTCGACAAACGCGATTTCAAGGCTTACCATCAGGCGACAATTTCCAAACATGGTACGCCAAGGCGAGGGATGCCCGAAAAAAGGGTCAGTGACGAGATATCTGTGGTCGCCGGTCTGGCCGCCGGCGTCAGTAATTACGCCCGGTTACGGGGCATCGATATCGTTCCCATCTGCAAGGCCCTGGATATTGATCCCGCCACATTCAGCAGCCTGACGGAACGCATCAGCCTCGACAGATTTTCCCGTCTGCTCGAAACCTGCGCCTTGATTTCCGGCGATGACGCCTTCGGCCTGCAATGCGCCGCCACGTTTCCAGCCGGTGCATCCGGCGCGTTCGGTTATGGGCTGATCAGCGCTCCCACGGTTCGGTCGTTTCTGCGTTTTCTTCAGGACCATGTTTATTACGCCACCAATAATAGCAATTTTACCATGGTGACGGAGGCCGCGCAGGTGACCCTCTCATGGTCCTTCGCGCCTGGGATCGCCAAACGCGATCAATATGTAGATTTGTCACTTGCCGTTCTGGTGCAGCGGTTGCGCGATATTCTCGGAGAGCGCGTAAACCAGATCGAAATCGGTCTGGAGCGACAAAAACCCAATAATATTCAGCTATTTAAAGAGAGACTGACCAGACGGGTCAGTTTTTCCCAGGCCATCCATACGATGCGACTTCCGGCATCGCTTCTGGATGTGGCCAATCCGAATGCGGATGAGCGCCTGTTCGAATTGATGAACTTGCAATGCCGGATGTTGCGGCCTGAAACATCGGTGGACCCGACCCATTTCATCGATCAGGTGAAACGCTACATGCAGATGCGGCTGTCGGACGCAGAACTTTCACTCGGAGAGATCGCGCCCTATTTCAACCTGTCGGAACGAAGTTTCCAAAGGCGGCTCGCCGAGCTTGGCACCAATCTCAACGAGATAAAGGACGCCATTCGCAAAACCGCCGGTTTCAAACTCCTTGTCGAAAGCGATCTTCCAGTATCCGACATCAGTTACAGGCTGGGTTATTCGACACCCGGCGCCTTTTCGCGCTCCGTTTCGCGCTGGTTCGGGGCAACACCGACGGATATTCGCAGGAAACACGCGCATCATTCCGCCGGCTGACAGATATCACCGGCATCAATATTTCGAAAATACGCATAAAACTTGAGAAATATGTCGGCGTTTTTTGGAAGATGTGCCGAAACGTAACAATAGAAATGCAAAACTTGGCGCCCGATGTTATTTTATTGGCGCGGCACATCGCTTATGAGAGCGCCGCATATCCCGGGGATATGACGGAAACATTCCAGAGCTTTGAAACTGCATTCTGCGCAAGACCCGTGATTGTGATCTCGGCAATTGGCGTGGCAGTTCCTCCAATGCCCCGGAATAACGTCCCCATCGGGATCGGCTGGCTGCGAAAGCGGCTTTTTACTGCATAATTCCTGATGCGAGATGAAACCTCTCGGCGAAATTCACGTTTCTGTTCGCGTGTAGGCAGAGCGGTTAACGCGCCAGTGTCGGAGGCGAGATCAACAGATGGTCGCGCACCCGGGACAGGTCCATCTCTTTTGAGGCTGAAAGAAATGTCTTCAAAAACGCCGCATGAACATCGTCAGACGCGCGATATCGTCCTTTCGGATCGTGAGCGACAATATCTGGGGCTCGTTGCACGGGGTAAACATCCGTCCCACGTCGCCCTGATAACCGGCGCGGACGAAACGGAAGTGAAGGATACTCTGGAACGGGTGCGAAACAGGCTAGGTGCTGCCAATCTGCTGAACGCCGTCAGCATTGCCCTGCTGCGCGGCCTGATCGAACAGGACGCATGATCAACCCTATGCTTTATCCAGGCTTACGCGAAACGTCCCCTTGCGTAAGCTAAAAACCGGATGAGCGGCTTTCTGCGTCAAATCCTTCCATGTCAATGGCGGGATGGCGGACCAAAAGCGGGCTGGACATGACGTCCGGCCCAATCGACGCAAATGCGAAGCAGCCATATCCGGTTTGCCCGGCGGATCATATTGGATCCGCCGGGTTTTTCTTATCGGTTCAAAGCGATTGGATTTCGGCCAGAATATCGCTTTCGATCACGATGCCGCTTTCAAGCGCCTGCTTGCGGATGCCCTGGCTGCGGCGACCGGGCAGGCGCACATTTTCCTGCTTTTCGATCTCACCCGCGATGAGGGCCAGCCGCTCGGTAAAGGCCGCGCCGCCAGAGGATACCGGGTCGATGGCGATGATCGTATGGCCGAGGGAGGGTGGTGCGCCCTTGTCGTCCAGAAGGGAAGACGCCTGGAATGCGAAATTTCCACCAGTCACCGCAGCTGCCATGATCTCCACCATCAGCGCCAGAGCAGCGCCCTTCGCTTCACCCGCGGGGACCATGGTTCCGGTAATGGCCTCCTCTGGATCGGTCGTCGGCCGGCCGTTTCTATCGAGCGCCCAGTCGCCGGGAATGGTTTCACCCTTCTGTCGTGCCGCCATGATCTTGCCGCGCGCGACCTTCGACAGGGCCAGATCGATGACGAGAGGATCGGTGCCGCCGACGGGGGCCGCAAAGGCGATGGGGTTGGTGCCATAAAGCGGCGTGTGGCCGCCCCAGGGAGCCATGGAGGCCGGCGCATTGGCGAACATGAGCGCGACAAGGCCCATTTCCGCAAAACGCTCGACCGTCAGAGCCATGACGCCTGCATGGTGGGAGCGATGGATCGCTGCCAACGCAATGCCCTGCTGTCGGGCCATTTCAGGCAATTCTTCAAGAGCGCAGTCGATCGCCGGATAGGCATAACCGTGATTGGCATCGATCGAGAGCACGCCCGGCTTCACGCGCCTCACCACGGGACGCGCCTGGCCGTCCACCTTTCCAACACGCGCCTGACGGACATAAACGGGAATACGGCGAAAACCATGGCCGCCCTGGCCAGCCGCCTCGGAGGCGACCAGCGCCTTAGCCACAGAACGGGCATTTTGCGGCAGAACGCCATTGCGCTCAAAGATAGAGGATACGAGATCCTCCGCCTCTGCGATTGAGAATTTCATGATTTTCGTGATTCCTGTTGGCTTGCATGCGATGGGATGTATGTGCCCCACTCTGCGGCATAGGGTCGCTGCAAATCAACATGGAAAATGAACCGGCCACCCGTCCTCTTCAGAGTCGGGATGGTCTCATGCAATTCCAACCCTACTCGAAAAGAACCGGTAAGGTAAAACTCGGGTTTACGCCCGGTGGCGGCGGCGAGACGGATGTTTTTTGTATGACGGCCAGCAACTTCTGATCCATCGCGGAGTTACCAGTCGACGAAAGGATACTCACGCCGCCCACGGATCCACCGCTATCTATCTTAAATGACACCGTAATTGCCATTCCGGATTTTCCAGCCGCACGGGCCAGTCGCCGTTTTATGGCCGAACGTACTTTTGCGTCCCAATCGGCCTTGGACACGGACGACGACGAGAAGAAGCCGGCATTGCTGCGCGACGCCGCTGTCCGGTTCGACTGCTGGGCCTCTGCCTTTGCTGTTTCGCGGAATTCCGATGCCTGCTGCGGTTTGGGACGCTGGCGCTCGACCTTCTTTTTCTCTTCCGGCTCTTTCTTTTCCACCTTCTTTTCGACGCGTGGTGGCGGCGGCCGCATGACGGGTAAGGGAACCTCGACATTTTCGAGTTCCGCCATCATCTGTTCCTGCACGGGATCAATCGGCTCCACCGGCTCGGGAATTTCCTGCGGTTCGACGATCTCCTCGACCGGCGGTTCGGGTGGCTGCACGGGCTCGGGCGGCGGCGTTTCCGCAACCGGTTCCGGCGGGGGCGGCTCTTCCGGAGCAGCTTCCTCCACCGGTTCGCTGCTGTCGCTCTTCACCTCCTGGGTGTCTTCGACATCCTGCGCCTGTGTCGTTTCCTCGGTTTTGACGGCTTCCGGTATCGCCGCCATTTCAATCATGATCGCGGCAGGCGGCTGCCCGCCGGCATCCTGTTCCTCGGGCTCCTGCATCAGATAATAGGCAAAACCGGCATGAACACTCAGCATGAGCAGCGCCGCGGCAGACCACAGCGTCACTTCCCCAAGACGGGAATGGCGGGCCTGCGGGAAGCCATTTTCAGTCATGGCGCCGTTCCCTGCCCTGCCGGCGCGGCGGGCTGGCCAGAGGGTTGGGCCACAGGCTGTGCGGAACCGGCAGGCTGAGACGCCGCAGCCGCGTTTTCCAAACCGACAAGGGCGATCTTCAGATAACCGGCATCCCGCAGGAGGTTCATGATTTCCATGAAGTGACCGTAATCAACGGCCTTGTCGGCCCGCAGGAAGATGCGCGTATCCTTCTTGCCACCCGTCTGGCGGTCGATCGCTGCCGCAAGAGCCTCGCGGGCAACCGCATCATTGCCGAGATTGAGCGAAAGATCGTCCTTGACCGTCAGATAAAGCGGCTCTTCCGGGCGCTCCGCCGGCTTCGCCGTAGATGCGGGCAGATCGACATTCACGTCGACGGTCGCCAGCGGTGCGGCCACCATGAAGATGATGAGCAGAACCAGCATCACGTCGATAAAGGGCGTGACGTTGATTTCGTGGTTCTCGGAGAGATCGTCTCCGCTATTTTCGCGAATACCGCCAGCCATGACCGATCACCGTCCAACCAGCGACACGGCCGGCTTGCTGGTGCTGCCCGGCGGAATGCGGCGGAAATCGAGGTCGCGGCTGACGAGGCGCTCCACGCCGGCTGCGGCATCCGCCAGCAGATGACGGTATCCGGTAATCGAGCGGGCGAAGACGTTGTAGATCACCACGGCCGGAATGGCCGCGACAAGGCCGATGGCGGTGGCGAGAAGCGCTTCCGCAATACCGGGTGCCACGACGGCGAGATTGGTGGTCTGCGATTCCGAAATGCTGATGAAGGAATTCATGATGCCCCAGACCGTGCCAAAGAGGCCGACGAAGGGCGCGGTGGAACCGATGGTCGCCAGAGCACCCGTTCCGCGTGACATACGGCGACCCGCATGGGTCTCGATCCGCGACAGCGCCGAGGAAACGCGTTCCTTGATGCCGCCACCATCGGTGTGTTCGACCACCGCATCGGAAAGCTGCATTTCGTGGGTTGCCATGCGCAGCATCAGGGCGGCAGGCCCACCCTTGTTTTCGACAGCATCAGTGGCCTCGGCAAGTGTTTTTGCCCGGCGAATGACCTTCAGCGTCGAGCCGGCACGCACCCGTGCACCTGCGAGCTCTATCGACTTCGCCACCCAGACCGTCCAGGTGACGAGCGAGGCGAAGGCGAGGCCGATCATGACGCCCTTGACGACCCAGTCCGCCGCCATGAACATGCCCCAAGGCGACAGGTTGTGCGGGATGTCCGTGCGACGTTCGGCACTGGCCGGCTCGGCGTTAACGGTTTCCACCGGAGTAGAGGTCTCACTCGGCGCGGGCGTCTGGTTCGTATGGGCGGGTTGCTCGGACTGCGCAGGCTGGGGCGATGAGGGCTGCGCGGCGGCTGAAGGCTCGGCGGTTGGTGCGCTCGGCGTTGCGGGAGCTGCCGGCGCCTGTGAAGGCTGAACCGTTTCCGTCTGTGGCGCGGATTGAATCTGGGTTTCAGGGGCCTGCTGAGCAAACACCGCACCGGCACTCAGGCCCGTCAGCAAGGTGACAGCCATGGCAAGGGAGGCATGCCGTGTTGTGTTTGCCTTGGTGAAGGACGCGGAAGAAGTGAAGGTCTCAGCTGACATAATTTTTATCCCGGATTTCCGTCGATGAACTCATCCGCAGATTGACCGGTCCTGAAAACCGGGGCCATTAACGGACGCCGTCGTGTAAGCTTGACGTTCCGATAATAAACCTGAGTTCTTTTGACAACTATTATATTGTCAAAAGACGACCCGTAAACTCTTCTTTGCAAAAAATTGATCGCCCCAAGCAGTTTCAGCTGTTTTGGGAAGGTGAAAACTGCGCAACCAGCGCATGCCGGTCTCCGGGATAGGTAACCCGGACGCTGGTAATGTAATCCGCCCCATGCCAGGTGCGGCGATCGATGACCAGACAGGCCGCCCCGGAGGCAATACCCAGCGCGGCTGCGTTTTTGCGATCTGCGGAAACAGCGCTGATGCGATGTTCGGCAGCGCTCCAGGGAACCATCTTCAGCAGCCAGGTTCCCGGCCCGACATTTGAAAAATCAGTGTGTTCCGCCTCGGGAACGGCGGTGACATTGATAATACGTTCCTCAAGACAAAAGGGAACGCCACCGGCAAAATGCGTGCAGGTGAGTTCCAGAACCGGGGCATCGGCGGCAAGCGCCATGGCCGCGCCATCTTCCTTGCCCGCAGGGCGCAGCCGTCGTTTATCAAGACGGTAGCCATAAACGAGACCGAGCGCCTGCACCTCCCGCTCGATATCGTGGATTTCCAACACGGCGGATTGCGCATGGGGCTGGCGAACGAAGGTGCCGAGACGCCGGCGTCTTTCAATCAGGCCACGCTGCACCAGTTCACCAAGCGCCTTGTTCACCGTCATACGCGAACAGCCATATTGCCGGGTCATCTCGTGTTCGAAGGGAATACGATATCCCGGCGGCCATTCGCCTGACATGATGTGGCGCTCGACATCGTTACGGATGCGCTGGTGCAGCGATTTTTCCTCAAGATCGGCGCCTGTGCTCCTCATCCCGATACGTCTCTCTTCCCCTTTGCCGGATCAGCTATCCATGGGCAGCGGCGGCGATCGCCTCGCTGCGTATTTCCTCCGTGAGTTTCGCCCGCAGCTCGGAAAACTCCAGACTGGCCTTGATGGTGTAGTGCCGCGGATGCGGCAGGTCGACCGGTGTGATCGACTTGATGCGGCCCGGCCTTGCGGACATGGTCACGACACGCGAGGCCATGAAGACTGCTTCCTCGATATCATGGGTGACGAAAATGACCGTCTTCTGCTCGCGTTCCCATATACCGAGGAGCAATTCCTGCATCAGGCCGCGCGTCTGGTTGTCGAGGGCGCCGAAAGGCTCGTCCAGCAACAGGATTTTTGGACCATTCGCCAAGGCACGGGCAATCGCCGTTCTCTGCTGCATGCCGCCGGACAGTTGCTTCGGCCAATGGTTTTCGAAACCTCGCAGGCCGACCTTGTCGATATAGCTGTCGACGATCTCCCATTTTTCCTTCTCGGCAACGCCGCGCTCGCGCAGGCCGAAGGCTACGTTTTCACGGATCGTCAGCCAGGGAAACAGCGTGTAGGACTGGAACACCATGCCGCGATCCGCACCCGGACCAGTCACCGCCTTGCCGGACAGCAGCACCTCGCCAGTCGTCGGGCGATCGAGACCGGCGATGATGCGCAGCAAGGTCGATTTTCCGCATCCCGATGGCCCGAGGATGGTGACGAAATCATTACGTGGGATTTCCAGATTGGTCGGCTGCAGAGCCAGCGTCGGCTGACCGCCCTGCACGCCCGGAAAAGTGCGGCTGACGCCCTTGATAACGAGTTCGCTCATCAGGCAAGCCTCCAGGCGAAAAGCTTCCGGTTCAGCGATTTGAACGCGAAATCCGAGATAAGGCCGATGACACCGATGACGATGATGCCGAAGATGATCTGCCCGGTCGCCATCAGCGCCTGGCTGTTGATGATCATGTAACCGATGCCAGAGGAGGCTCCGATCAGTTCCGCAACGATGACATAAGTCCAGGCCCAGCCGAGAACGAGGCGGAGGATTTCGGCAATGTCAGGCGCATTGGCGGGAATGAGAACACGGCGCACCACCCCACGGTCCTTCGCGCCTAGCGTATAGGCGGCCTCCACCAGATCACGCCTTGTGCCGGCAACCGCCACGGCCACCATCAGGATGATCTGGAAGACGGCGCCGATGAAGATCACCAGCAGCTTCTGCATTTCGCCGATGCCGGCCCAGAGAATGAGCAGCGGCACAAAGGCGGAGGCCGGAAGATAACGCGCAAAGGACACGAAGGGCTCAAGCAGCGCCTCGATCGGCTTATAAGCCCCCATGGCGATACCAACAGGCACGGCAATCAGCGACGCCAGCACGAAACCGCCCACCACGCGCCAGATGGTCATGCCGATATCGCCGGCGAAACCCTGATCGGTCAGCAGATAGATGCCGTCCTTGAGCATGGTGATCGGATCGGCCAGAAAGGTCGGCGACACGAAACCGCCGAGCGTGGCAAAGCCCCAGGCCGAGAAAAACAGCACGAAGAACAGGATGCCGAGGATGATCCTCGTGCTGTTCTTGATGGGTTGAAGAGGTTGCATTCTACCGCCTGTCCGGAAAACCGGCGCGGCACTTTCGCCGCGCCATCAGAGCACCGCATGCCTTTCAGGGCACACAATCGGCGCTCTCAAATTATCACTGGCTGCGCATTCTCCGCAGGGCTGTCGCCGCCTTTTCTCTCACTTGATGAAAGACGTATCCGCGAGTGTCGAAAGATCGGGTTTCGACTTTATCACGCCAATTTCAAGCAGCAGATCCGCCGACTTTTCGGAGAACGTCTTGAATTCACCCTCGAAGAATTTCTGGTTAGCGGCCTTGTCCTGCCATTCGAGGAATTTTGCCGAAGCGGCGAAAGCCTCGCCCGCCTGTTTCACATCCGCGCCCATCGTCGCATAGGATTTTTCCGGGTCGGCCTTGATGAGTTCCAGTGCCTGGAAATAACTGTCCGCCAGCGCCTTGGCCGCCTGCGGATTGGCCTTCAGGAAGTCCGGTGTGCAACCGAAAGTATCCATGACCGCAGGATAATCCAGCGTCGTGGCAAGGATCTTGCCCTTGTCCGGTGCGGCACGCACGGTGGACAGATAAGGCTCATAGGTCATGGCCGCATCATTCTGGCCGGCGACGAAAGCCTGCGCGGCCGGTCCCGGCTCAAGGTTGACGACCTTCACATCCTTCAGCGTCAGGCCATTTTCCTTGAGGATCCAGGCAAGGAAGAAATAAGGCGAGGTGCCCGGCGCGGAAGCGGCGACGGTCTTGCCCTTGAGGTCCGCGACCTTCGAGACATCGCTGCGCACCGCGATGCCATCGGCACCGTGCGATTTGTCCATCTGGAAAATCTGGGTGGATTTCACGCCATTGGCGTTCCAGGCGATCCATGTTTCCACCGTGGTGGCCGCGCACTGGATGTCACCGGAAGCAAGGGCGAGATGGCGGCTGGCCTGCGGTATCTTCTTGATATCGACCTTCAGGCCGTTCTTTTCGAAAATGCCGGCCTGCTTGGCAAGCGTCAGCGGAGCAAAGCCGGTCCAGCCGGACATGCCGATGGTCACGGCCGTTTCGGCATAGGCGGAAGCGGACGAAACGAGCGTCGCGATTGCGGCGATAACCCATGTTCTTTTCATGATCGGAACCCCTTTTTGATTTATTTTTGTGCGATATTTTTTTCGCTTTATTTGAGGCATGCTAGGCAGGGATTTTACATTTGTCTAGACAAAATAGAGGTACTGAAACGCTTCCAGAAAGATTGCAAACGGACCGCCCGGCATTCTAGACATAGGATAACACAGCCAGGCGCATCGGCCCGCTGTTTTCCATATCGAGTCTTTCCATGACCAGACAGAGACGCCGTAACATCATCAGGGCAAGGCGTACCGGCACCGGTATTGCGCTTGTCGCCGCCATTTCATTCATCGCCGGAATGACGGATGCGGTGGGTCTGCATCTGTCCGGCGATTTCGTTTCCTTCATGACTGGCAACACCACCCGTGCGGCCATCTCACTGGAAGCGGGCGTTTATTCCCATGCCGCGAAACTGCTTTTCGCGATCGTCGCTTTTGTGGCGGGCAATGCCGGGGGCATCGTGGTTGCGCATAAATTCGACCGGAGCATCCTTGCCGTTCTTGTGGGCGTGGGGTTGCTGGTGGCGATTGCCGCCTTGCTGCGCGGCGACGCTTTCGCCCTGACACAGTTTTATCTTGTGGTTTTCGCCATGGGCATGGTCAACGCGGCCGTCGAGCATATTGAAGGCCTGCCAATCGGCCTCACCTATGTTACCGGTGCTCTTTCCCGTTTCGGGCGTGGCATCGGCCGCTTTCTTCTGGGGGAGCGAAGTCTCGATTGGGGCATTCAGATCGTGCCCTGGCTCGGCATGATCAGCGGGGCAATCTGCGGGGCCGTATTGGGCGTCACGCTACAGTCCGGCGCCCTGTGGGTGGTTGCGGCAACCGTTTTTGCGGTCGCCATCGCCACCTTGGTCATTCCGCGTTCGCTGCGCCACCGCTATAATCAAAGGGTCCGGATCAGGCGCATCGCGCCTTGACGGACCGCACCGTCATTTGCGCGAAATCGTGACGAATTTCGTGCCGCGGACCCGCACCGTCATCAGGCAGGGTTCCTTATCGGTGCGCTCGCAATAACGCGGATGCATCTTCAGCACAAAAACCATGTTGCCGAACCGCTTGATGAAATCATAGCTGTAGATCCGGGCGGTGGCGATCATCAGATAACCGCCCTCTTTGACCTGGACGTAGAAATTATAGGGGCATCCTTCGTCGTCGCAGCTACGGCCCTTTTCTCCGTCGCAATCCAGAACGCCGTGATTGACGACGGCATCCATCAGGCCGTCATTGTTGATGTCCAGCCGCGTGACGAAATCATCGCCAAAGGCCGCCACCTTGCACTCATTGCGGAAATGATCCTTCTCGTAAATCTCCGGGTCGCTCACCAGCTGCTGCTGCGCCGAGAGCGCTACCGGAAACATCAAGAGGACCAGCGCCTGAAGAGCGGCAACGAGAGCGATTCGCACGGCATTTTCCTTTGCATCCGTTTCGGTTATGGATGTTGCGATCATCCGGGCGG
>Ga0099826_10000675_pt1 | contig 17687 bp, 9 predicted proteins | sample Mtrugardesep15_FD_76830 | JGI IMG/M metagenome (GOLD analysis project Ga0099826, IMG submission 76830) | Root nodule microbial communities of legume samples collected from California, USA - M. trunc garden sep15 | ecosystem: Host-associated > Plants > Roots > Nodule | place: USA: California... | reverse complement strand
ACATATGGACCACTCGCTAGGCGAGCAAGATCACTCGCCGAAGGCGAGCTAAAACAGGTAGCTTCGGGAACTAGACATTTTTCACCTAAAAATCCCAATTTTTAACTTTCCAATGTCCAAATTTGATTCTAAAAGTTGTCTAATGATTTCTAAACATGAAAAGACACTCAAATTCATACAAAACTTGACCCAAACATCATTTATACTGAACAACTCGCTAGGCGAGGAAAAACACTCGTTGTGGCGAGTTGGGAACTACTCGCCAGGCGACTAAGATCACTCGCTGGACGAGCGATGATTTCTACTCGCTAGGCGAGTTTGAGCACTCGCCGTGGCGAGCGACGACAGACAGGTCTACGAACAGACCTCTGTTTTCACTCCAAAACCCCAATTTTGACAACCCAAACCCCAAAATTGATAGGAATCAATACCTACTGTTATTCTACAACCTATACATCACTTCCTTACATTAATTCATGGAATTACCTACACTTTCAACAAATTTTATTGAATTTAAACCTAATTTTTATAACATCAATATTTCAACAAACAACAACATGATTAAACCCTTTTTAGAAATTATATGCTAATGATTAAAGAAGGTTAGTCCCGCCCTTACCTTAGATTGGTTGAACTCTGAAATCTACAAACTTTCTCTTCACTGACTTCTCACTTTTCTCTTTTTCTCCCAAAAACTGTTTTCACGTGTTCGGACTTTTTATTCCATACCTTTTATATTCTTAACCTAAATAAATTCTCCTTATTTCAAAACTACCCTTACTGCCTCATTATTCTATTTTAATTTTATTCTTTCACTAGTAATATTTTTATACACTACTAATATTACTAACGCATAACACAAAAACCCACACACCGCAATTATTCAAATAAGATATATAAAAAGACACTAAACTCGATAAAATAAATAAATAATAAAAATAGGGCGTTACAGAAACCTCCTTGTTCCAGGCAATAATGTCAGCAAATAATGATAAGCACTTGAAACATTATACTGTTTCGATGCATGAAGTCGCCAATGCCATATGTCATAAGCATTGCATGCAAGACAATTTTACGTAAAGACTCACAACAATCTCTCAGCTACTCTTCTTCCCAAGCAAACAATCCCTGCCTCGACTTTCAAGCGTCACCAACCACCCAACCTAAAGAGTTCATATCTGTCGTCGTTGCCATTTTATTATCAGCAAGATCAAAAAGATAAATAAATTTACTTTTCAAGATCTCTTCATCCAACCACGGATCCCACCAAAAAGTAGTTCCAGTACCACCCCCCACCCTACGCGAAAGGTGTTCATCAAACCAACGACCAACCCCTAACACCAGCCCCACCTCTAATGCTATTACGATTATTTCCCCTAACAGAACCACCTCTACTCCCATTAGCTATACTCCCTCCAACCTCAGAGTATCTCGCAAGTAAAACTATATCACAAGCTCCTGAGTTCTACCTTTAATCTTCAACACCATTTATCAGATAAAGCCAAATTGAATTCCATTAACCTCCAATCCTCCATTCTCCTTTTTGGAACAAATGGTGTCCCAATTCATATAAATATTAAGTATTTGATCTTCGCAGGAATTGTTTAGGTTAGTTAGATCTAATCAACCATTTTTTTTTCTCATAACTCATTATGAAGCAAAGTACTAACGAGATTATTATTTTTTTAAAAGAAAAGTTCTAACGAGATTTGTTATGTAACATTTTTTTTTTGACGGAGAGACCTGTTATGCGGTGGATTGGGCTTAAAATTCTTAATTTACTCTTCTCTTTTTTTATTACAAGAGAACCGAAGCATAATCTTTGTTCGCACTTTTCATTGGAATTGGTCTTGAGTGTGAAACTTGTTTTTTTCTTCTTCTTTTCTTTACAAGATGAAACTTAGTTGTCATTCAAGATTTGATTATTTGAATCCAAACCAATGGTGGTGGGATTGTAACACGACATGATGACATTGCACATGAATTGTGTACACATCTGAAAGAACATGCATGTTACACAAGGCAGCGGTATGTACTCCTCCCTCTCCAAGGATTATTTATAAGCAGTACTTATATTGAAATTTAAAATAAAAAGCAAAGAAAACAAAACAAACCAAATTCGATTCAATAAAGGGACACAAGGTAGTCCATCTCGTATGCTTTCTTTTTAGAGCATATATATATTTTTATATAAAGAGATATATGATTTTGGTCTAGTTATTTATCGATCACACCCTTCATTTAAACTATCATAATTCTTTTTTTTTTTCTTCATAATATCTTAAATATTCATTAAATAAAATAGTTAAAATCCCTTTATAATAGGAACAATTCCATTAGAACAAGAACAATATAAGTTAAATATTTATTTGACTGTGGAATATTCTAAAAAACTTTAACTTAATGCAATAAAATTAAAGGAAAAATAAACGCAATAAGAAATTGAAAAGACAGACACACATTAGTAATAATGTGTTTGTTCAATAGACCTCTTAAATTGCTAGCAGACTACTCAACTGATCGGCTCGTAACTTTCAATTGACATTTTTTGTGTGTAGACTCCGTTCAAATTGTGACTTTTGATCAAGTTTTTCAAAAAATACGAACAATTAGGGAAACTCAGCTTATTGAACGGCCATATGATAATATCATGCATTCGACTATTATTTTTTTCAGCTTATTACTTTCTCACGTGCAGTTTTTTTTTTTTTAATTTCTTTTACGGAGTTTCGGATTATATAATCCAAAATATGCTTATATGTAAGCATCAATTAGAATATCTCTCGTTTCATCATATGCGAATTTTACTTTTAAAAACAACAAAAAAAATAAAGTAAAAAAATGATAAACATGTCAATATATCCGAGAGTAGTCTCAACGAAAAATTGGGCGCGCGAAGAAGGACAGGCCCGTAAGATTTTAGGGTTCCCCACTCGCACGTGCTCTCCACGAGCCTTCCCTCCATAACATTTGATTGCGCAGTTTTGTGTAGCAAGCAACTCAATCTCATCATCCATTTGGCTTCGCATGATGATGTCAGCGAAAAGGATAAAGAACACGAAATCGTAAGTTCATCCCTAACCCATAATTCAACTTTCTATTTCAATTCTTCTTTTTCTAACTTTAAGATATTTGAAAAAAAATTGGATCAATTGAAAAACATCACATTTATAGTTGTTCGTTTTTTAATTGAAAGCCATTTTATTGTACAAAGGAAAAGACCACGTCTTTATTGATCAATTGGATTTTTTCGAAATTAACTTGGGTTGTGATTCTGAATATTTCTAGGGTTTATATTGATCAGACCACTCTCAGTTTCTTTTTCGTTTTTCTTTGAAATGTTGAAGAATTGGATGCTCTAGCTTGAATTGTTGATAATTGGAATGTTATATATTTTTTTTAGCAACATTGGAATGTAATATATATGGTACATATATAAGATGTATTTTGTTTAATTATCCATATTGATGTTGTGCTTACTTTTAAGTGGTACTCGTCCTTCCTTTTCAAAATACACAACTTTGACCGTTAATATTTTTAATTATGTATAGTAAAAAATTGTAAAAATTTAATATTTTAAAAATATTTATTGAGACAAATCGAACAACATCTTACATGCTAATATTTGTATTTATATATTAGTTAAAAAATATTGTCAAAGAAGATTATGTGAATAGTGCACATTGTAAAAATGCGACATGGATTTTGGAACGGATGGAGTAATCGATACATGAACAATTTCTATATCCGATTGAATGAATTTTTTATGTTTCATCTACATTTGATTTATTGATGTCCTGTATTTTGTAAAGTAGTGGCTACTGTTACACCATGACTAGCTTTGTTATGAATTAACTCATAAACATTTTTAAGTTGGAGATTGTGGATTGTTCCTGTGTATCTTTACACCCGGTAGCTATAGTTTTTAATCGCCGAGGTATATACTTGTTGCGACATAAACCTCTAAATTTATGTAGTTGGAGAAATTTACAAGTTTTTAGAAGCTATACATTGGTTTGAATGTGAGGTCACTATTAGTGCTCTGTACTTTTTTTTTGTTCTAACATTCTTCAATTCAGGTTTTTTCTGTGTTCTAGAAGTTCTATTGATATACATTAATAAGTTCTGAGTTTTTTAATCTTCATGCATTCCAAGTTCATTTTGTTCAATTTCCCACTTTAGTCTTGCAAGTTGCACATGACTACCTATCTAATACTTATTTTGTTATTCAGGGTAAGTGACAGAATCAATGACAATGGAAGAGTGGCTGCTGAGGTGAAAACTGACAATCTGGAGTTGCAAACCTGGCCCGATCTCCCTGCGGAACTCTTAGAATTGATCTTTTCTGGTTTGATCGTAGCGGATAATATTCGTGCCTCAGCTGTTTGCAAGAGATGGTGTTCAGTTGCCAGTTCTGTACGTGTAATGAACCAATCACCTTGGCTTATGTATTTCCCACAAAGCGGTAGCTGCTATACTTTCTATGACCCTGTACAGGAAAAGACCCATTTCACTGAGTTTCCAAAGTTGGATGGATGTCATGTTTGCTATACAAAAGATGGTTGGTTATTGCTATACCGGTCAGAGTGTGCCGAAAATCACCCGTTTTGTTTTCTTTAATCCATTTACTAGGGAGCTGATCAGGCTGCCTAGATTTGCCATGACATACCACATTGCTGCCTTCTCTTGTGCTCCAACATCAACTGAATGTGTTATATTTACTGTTAAACATGTTGATCCTACTGTTGTAGCTATTAACACATGTTCTCCTGGGGCAAACAATTGGACAACTGTTAATTACGAAAACTGCTCATTTTTTTCCTGGAACAGATGGACTAGGATTGTCTTTTCTAATGGGCTATTTTATTGTCTATGTTTGACCCTGTTAAATATACTTGAGGTGTTCTGAACCTACTTCCACCCGGATTCGCCTTCCCAGAGTGTTTTCTTGTTAAAAATTGGTGGAAAGGGAAATTTATGATAGACCATGAAGGAAATATATTTCTAATTGATATATGTTGTCGTGATGTCCCAATTATTTTCAAGTTAGATCTGACAACAATGGAATGGAAAGAAGTGACAACGCTAGATGGATTGACACTTTTTGCTAGTTTTTTGTCATCTCATTCTAAGACTTACGTCAGTGGAGTAATGAAAAACAGTATCTACTTCTCTAAAGTCCGTTTACATGGAAAGCGTTGCATATCGTTCTCTCTTGACGACCATAGATATTATCCCAGTTTGCAGTGTCGTGACTGGGTAGAACTGGATACTTTTGAGAACATGTGGGTTGAACCACCAAAAGACTTTGCTGGCTGGATGTAAAAAAATTGCAGAGCAAGTAAGCATTTCGAAAATCAGCGTTGTGTAGAGTTTTTCTTTTTATCATTGATGTTTTTGACTACATATTATAATTATTTGATACATACTTTTGTAGGATGTAGTTAGCATATTAAGACATCTATTGAGTCACCGTGCTAGCATATTAAAACATCTATTGAGCCACCAGTTTATGCTTTACTTATTTATTTTATACATACATGTTCAAATTTTTTCCAAATTTTTCTTAAGTCTTTTTGTTAGATACATAAAAACATTATTGCTAAGGGGGAGCCTTGGCGCAATAGATGTCTTAATGGTGGAAACAACCTCTTGTGTAAAATGCAAGGTAAGGTTGCGAACAATACACCAAAAAATGTTGGAATCCCCCGGACCCTGCACATGCGGGAGCTTTAGTGCACCGGGCTGCCCTTTTTTTGTATACAAACACTATTCGATGATTAATGCAATGTTATTCTTGTTGAGTTATATGCAAATCTTAAGGATTTTTCCCATGGTTTCATGTGAAATTACTAGCATCACCATTTTCAGTTTCAAGTATTATCAACATTTACTGTATCTTATACATTATACTGTTGTGAGTACTAAGTTTAACGTGCATTTCTGATTCAGTCAGTACAATGTTGCTATAGCATATTATAAGTGCATCATTACAATCAAGTGTTTATGATGACTGGTTTTGGAAATGAAAAAGGGTCAAAGTTAGAGATTAAACTTAAACTACAAAATTTAATGGCGCGCATGCATGTATTCATATCCATTGAGAGCACTAGTTTGTTGTGATAAAGGTAGGAGTGACCGTCATAGACCAAGTCATGTGTGTGCTGTCAGAATGCATAATCTGGTTTTGAGTTAAAATACTAATTCATACAAACATTTTGCCTGTTTGATCATTTATTTGATAAATCTGTTGATGATCATCTATTCATTTATATCTTATTTTCAAATGAGGATTGGGGAAATTGATCTTGGTTTGTCAAATTGAAATAGACATTTGAGTATAAGAAAATTTTCTCTGCTTTTTCCGTATATGGAGGAAGATCATTGTCTAACATGATATCTGTTTGAATGCAGCATTTTGATTCAGCAAGTGGATATTTCATCTCACAGGTTTTGAGTTAATCGTTATTGCTCTTTGGCTGTAGGAGTTAATGAGTAAAAAACTTATTAGCAAACGTATAGGAGGTTAATGTTTACACTTTGCATTAAAACAGATATATGTGAAGGAATGGATATCTCATGTAAGGAGGAGACAAAAGATTTGCTTATTTGGTTATTGTCATTGCAGATCCTGAATTTCAAGATTTTTCTCCAACATTGTTTATGTGGAAACTAGAGTTTGTACTACTAAATTACTAATCTACAGATTTAATAATTTATTTTGAGCACGGTCGGTTGGTTAAATATTTCGTTTATATTAGTCTTCCAGTTCCATTCATTTACCAACTCCACAATAGCTTCATTTGAATGTTGTGTGTGGTACATGTTCTATTCCGCCGGGGACATTTTATTGTGAAGCTATTCAATTTATTATTTTATTTTTTGGTTACAAGAGTATTCTATTTGTGTTGCTATACTTGAAGATTAGTAATAATTAACAATTTGATTCAAGCAAGATTCTTTTAAATAAAAATACCAATCCTTAATTTGTTAACACCTTGATCTAATATAGAACTTGAGGGTCTTCAAATTCAAATTAATCCAAATTAAAACCGTAGAGTTATTCAAAATAAAATAGTAAAAATTTATTGGACGTGATTGCATATTATTTTGTGAAAATTGTTCGGGTCGTATTTTAGATTGATTTTTCAAAACCAACTAAACTTAATCAAATTGCATGCATGTATTTTATAACTTATTTATTTATTATTAGTATGATATATTTCATTAATTTGTTATTTGTTGATTTTAATTTTTTTAATACTATTGATTAGTTTAGTTTAATTTATATTATTTTGCAACAAACATGTTATTTTAATGTGTCTTTATAATGTTAATATTAATAAATTTACAATTGGAGCAATTTTTTTTTAAATTATCTAATTTCAAATTAAATCACATGTAAATTTTTATTTGGATCAAATGAGTTTTTCTCTCAAAATTGATTCAAATCGCATCCCGTACGCCTCTAAATGAACTCCCTCTATAATGAAAACGAAATAAGAACAACCATTTTTTAATGTAAGATAAATAAAGGCTAATAATTTATTTCATATTTCATATTTAATAATAGCCTCTCTGAACCATCTCTCCTTTGATTTAACTTTTTCTATTTTCAATGACTTAATTTATTAGGGATGGAGGGTACTTTAGACGGTGGATTTTATTTTATTTTTAAGAAAGACGGTGCATTTTTATTTATTTATTGAAATTGCATTGATATTTGATTAAATGCGATCACTATATTTCTTAATATTTAGTCAAAAAAACTACATTTTTTTTTTAAGTTTGTAAGAAAATTATATTTCTTTCTATGCTTAACTTTATAATTTTTATCTACAATTCATTCCAGAGAGTATCAGAGAGTATTAACGAAGTTTGTTATGTGATGGTTTAAACTCTTTTTTCAAGGAATGTTGGTTTAGACTTAACAAATTTTAATTTGCACTTTTCATCAGAATTGACTTTGAGTATGGCTATAACAAAATGAAACTAATTTGTTATTCAAAGATTTGATTATGTGAATCCATATCCATGATGGGATTGTACCACGACACAATGTCATTGCACATGAATATGTACACATTTGAAATAACATGCATGCTACACAAGGCACCAATTTTTTAAAATTATCTATAAGCAGCATAAGAATTTTTTAAAATAAAATTAAATTAAAACTTCATTCAATAAATGGACACGAGGTACGTACATCTCATATCCAAATTCTATAATTTGGCATTTAAAGGGTTAATTTGGTCGATCAATGAGTTGCTGAGTTGCCTTTTTTCTCTAGAGAATGCTTTATGATCCCTCATTTCTGACAGAGTACAACTTAGCTATGGAATATTACAAGTGCATCATTACAGTCAAATATTCATCATCCTTAGTTTTGGAAATGAAAAATGGTCAAAGTTAGAGGTTAAACTTGAACTATGAATATCGGACGCGTGCATGTATTTATTTGAACGTAATACACGAGTCATTAAATGAGGGCACTAGTTTGTTGTGAGAATGGGTGAAGTGACCATCATTGACAAAGTCATGTGTGTGCATTAGAATCCATAATCTTGATTAAAGTTAAATACTAATTTATACAAACTTAAATATTTTTTATGAAAAGTTGGATGTGAAATTGTCAAGCTGTAAGCTTTGCATTATACCTTGTTACCTTCTCATATTATAACTGGATTTTACTTGAAAAACCTGTTTGTAATTAAATCATTTTGACTCTGCCTCTCCCTCCTTATTTTATAGAATCCCCTTGGGAGCTTTGATAAAAACCCAAACACCTCCATTCCTGATAGCTCGAAAAGCTAGTTGGGACATGTTGCCTATTTTTATAATGCATTAAAAACTCAGTGCTGAACCGGTATATGATTGTTAACTGATTATTTAGCTGTTTGTTAAACATGTTGCCTGTTTGATCATTTATTCGTTTATATCTAATTTTCAGATGAGGATTGGGGAGATTGATCTTGGTTTGTCATAATGAAATATGACATTTGAGTATAGTAAAACTTTCTCTGCTTTGTCGTATATGGAGGAAGATCATTGTCTAACAAGATATCTATGTTTGAATGCAGCATTTTGTTTCAGCAAGTGGATATTTCATCTCACAGGTTTAGAGTTAATTGTTACTGCTCTTTGGCCCTAGGAGTTTATGAGTAAAACTTATCTGCAAGTTTTACATATAGGAGGTTAATATTTGCATGAAAACAGATATACGTGGAGGAATGGATATCTGTAAGGAGGAGACAAGAAGATTTTGCTTCTTTGGTTATTGTCTTTGCAGATCCTGAATTTCAAGATTTTCTCCAACATTGTTTAGCTGGAAATTAGAGTTTATACTGCTAATTTATAGATTTAATCTTTTATTTTGAGCTCGGTCGGGCGTTTTAGTATTTCATTTATTATTAGCCTTCCAGTTCCGTTCATTTACCAACATCGTTTGAATGTTACAAATATGTCATGGTCGACTTCAGTTTTAACCTATGTGTGGTATATGTTCTATTCTGCTGGGGACATTTTATTGTGAAGTATACATAACAAGTTTTGCCAATAAAGACTATAGGTTCATTATATGATTAAAACAAGGGGAAGAGTATTCGATTTTTTTTGTTTTGTTTTGTTACAAGAGTATTCTATTTGTGTTACTACACTTGAAGGTTAGTAATAATTAACAATTTGACTCAATCAAGTTTCTTTTTAATAAACAAATATTAATCCTTAATTTGTTAAGACTGTGATCTAATAATGAACCTAAGGGGGTCTTCAAATCCAAAACCGCATAAAACAAAAATTTATTGGATGTGTATTTTCTTTTTTTTGGTGAATTAAAATAAAACAAAAGAAAAAGAATAGATAATACACACTAAGTGTTCAGGATATCCTTAGACAGTTGTTTAAGAGCTCATAAGGCAGAGATTACCATGTAGTGACATTCATAGCAGAGGAATTTATGTATTTTGTAAACCAATTGAAAATGAGATTAGCTTCACTAAAAATCACTTGGATCAAATTTTATTTGATTTTTTTAAAACCGAACCAACCTGAATCAAACTACATACATTTATTTTAATACTTATTTATTTTATTATTAATATGATATACTGCATCAATCAATTATTTATTGATTTTAATTTTTTTATACTAATTTGTTAAAAAAAATAAAATTGGTTAAACTAATTAGCTCAAGTTAATCTATATTATTTACTATTTCAAGTGTAATCGGTCATTTCATAATATTAGTTTTTAATATATTATATTTTGCAACAAATATATTATTTTAACGTATCTTGAATAATAATAATGGGAGAAATTATCATCATAGACCAACTCATGTTGCGCTCGGCCAACACTGATTTATAACAATATTCTGTAACAAATATATGCATTTTGAAAAGAATAAACTTTTTTTTTACACAATTAAGAATGTCAATTGGTGTATATTTTTTCCTTGAATATAAGACCATCTCTGTTAGGAGGGTCTTAACCATTTAAGACCTGATATCTATTAGGTACCCCTAATAGTGAGAATATTTTTCAGTGTCTTATAAGACTCACGGTCTTACTTAAGACCCTCACTTTTAAGCGGGACTCATACTCTTTTAATATTAAAGAATTGAAATATAATGATATAAAATTATTGATAGTTGATTAATGGGTTCTCATTTAAAAACTGTGTAAAATCTGGGTTAGAGTGATTGAGTACTTTTTAAATACCATTATTAAAAAATTATAAATAAGTTATGTGTACGGGTGAGACTTATTTAAGAATTCAAAAATGGATGTTCCCACAGCTCGTGAAGTGTGAATCACAAAATTATTATTTGTATATAATTAGTTTACTCATTATGACAAGAGTACTTAGGTCCATTGGATGAGTCTCTGTGCTTGTTTGGAGTGAGTACTTGCGTTGTTGGTCAATGAAAGGGTTAATTTGGTGAAATCAAACATTGCCTTTGGAAAATTGGGCTCACTCGCACGTGCTCTCCACGTGTCTTCACTTCTTAACATTTTTTATTTTGCATTTTTTGGGTAGCAAAGCAACTCAACATTCTTCGCATGATGTCGGGGAAAAGGAAAAAGAAGTCGAAATCATCATCGTAAGTTCTCTTCTTCCTAAGACCCTAACCCATACATACATATTATTATTATTATTATTGCTAGGGTTTATATATATCTTACCACTCTCAATTTTGTTCAACAATTAATTGGTTTGCTCTAACTTCAATTTTTTGGTTTAATAATGGTTGTGCTTACTTTTAAGTGATAATTGATAAATGTATGATTTCTATCTCCAATTGGGTCAAGTTTTTCATGTTTCATATTGGTTACACCATGACCAGCTTTATTGTAAATTAACTAATAAACATTTTTAAGTTGATGATTGTGGAGTTTACACGTACATTCGTTCAATGTGAGGCCAATGTTACTGTTCTGTTTACTTTTCATTTTTCTCTATACTTCTTCATTTCAGAGTTTAGATTGATAAACATATTTGGTGGGATGGATTTTTATTCTTGTTAAGAATTTCTGAATTTTTTAATCATCCTGCTAGTGCTAGCTAATTCATTTCTTGAATTTTACACCTTTTTTTTTGGTACAAAAGAGGGCAAAGCCCAAAGAGAAAAGAAAACTAAGAAATTAAACGTGCGTTCCCAGGCATGCAAGCCCCAAAATTTAACAACTTTAGTCTTGGACATTTATATCTAATACACTTATTTTATAATATAGGGCTAGCGATAGAATCAAAGGTAATAGAAGAGCTGCTGCTAAGGTAAAAAGTGACAATTTGGAGCTGCAAACATGGGCCGATCTCCCTGCTGAAGTCTTGGAATTGTTCTTGTCTCGTTTGGATGTTGGGGATAATATTCGTGCTTCAGCCGTTTGCAAGAGATGGTGTTCAGTTGCCACTTCTGTACGTGTAGTCGACCAATCACCTTGGCTTATGTATTTCCCAAAAAATGGTAATTGTTATGATTTCTATGACCCTGTGCAGCGTAATACCTATTCCCTTGAGTTGCCAGAGTTAGATGGATATCGTGTTTGCTATACAAAAGATGGTTGGTTATTGCTAAACCGGCAGGACTGGCGGAGGTTTGACGGAAATCACATTTTTTCTCTCTTTAATCCCTTTACTAGAGATCTGATCACACTGCCAAGCTTTGACAGGACATATCAAATTGCTGCCTTCTCTTGTGCTCCAACATCAACTGGATGTGTTATATTAATTTTCAGACGTGTTAGTTCTAGTCTTGTAGCTATAAGCACATGTTATCCTGGGGAAAAAGAATGGACCACCGTTAGTTATGACACGGTACTCTCCTGTAGCATGTGCGATAAGATTGTCTTTTCTAATGGGTTATTTTATTGTCTGAGCCACACAGGTTGGCTAGGGGTGTTTGACCCACTTGAACGTACTTGGAATGTTCTTCAAGTACCTCCGCCCAAATGCCTAGCAGAGAGATATACTGTCAAAAACTGGTCAAAAGAGAAATTTATGATAGAGCACAAAGAAAATATATTTGCAGTTCATATATGTTGTGGTGAGGACCCAGTAATTTTCAAGTTAGATCTGATACTAAAGGAATGGAAAGAGGTGAGAACACTAGATGGAGTGACACTTTTTGCTAGTTTTTTGTCATCTCATTCCAGGACTTACGTCACTGGAATAATGAGAAACAGTGTCTACTTCCCTAAAGTCCGTTTCTATGGAAAGCGTTGCATATCATTCTCTCTTGATGACCGTAGATATTATCCCAGTGAGCAGTGTCGTGACAGGGTCGAACCGAATACTTTTGAGAACTTCTGGATTGAACCACCAAAAGACTTTACTGGCTGGATGTAAAAGAAAATTAGCGGAGCAAGTAAGCATTTACAAAATCAGTTTTGTGTAGAGTATTTCTTTTTGCTGTCGAAGCTTGAGACTACCTATTATAACTATTGGATACATGCTTTATTAGGCTGTAAACATTTATGGAGCTACTGATTTATGCTTTACTTATGATTTGATTTATACATGTTCAAATTTTTCCTAAATTTTCTTAGTCTTATTGTTGGCTACAAACAAACTATTCCATGATGCATGCAATCTTATTCTTGTTGAGTTATATGCAAATCTTAAGGTTTCTCCAATTGTTACATGTGCATTAGTAGCATCTCCATTGTTGTTGGTACTGAGTACAGTTGAATGTGCATTTCTGACAGAGTACAATTTTGCCATGAAATATTAAAAGTGCATCATTACAATCAAATGTTCATGATCCTTAGTTTTGGAAATGAAAAATGGTCAGAGTTAGAGGTTAAACATAAAACTACGAAATTATATTGTGTATGTGCATGTATTTATTTACACATGATACACGAGTCATATTAAACGAGAGCACTAGTTTGTTGTAAAAATTGGTAAAGTGACTCGATTGAAGTTAAATACTAATTTATACAAACTTAATTTTTTTTTTTATAAAAAGTTAGGTGTGAAAGTTGTAAGTAAGTTGTAAGCTTTGACGCTCTCCTTATTTTATAGAATACCCTTGAGGGCGTTGATGAAAACCCACACCTCCATCCTCCATAGCTTGGAAAACCTAGTCGGAACATTTTGTCTTCTTTAGTGAGTGCTGAACTGGTATATGATTGCTAAATGGTTATTTAGCTGTTTGTTAAACATATTGCCTGTTTGATCAAATGGTTGAATCAATCTGTTGATGATTATTTATATCTTATTTTCAAATGAGGACTTGGTGAAATTGATCTTTGTTTGTCAACTTGAACTATGACATTATTTAGCTGTTCTTAAACATGTCACCTGTTTGATCATATCTTTTTCTTCACTGTTTTGCTATTTGGCTTCCCTGCTTATCATGTAGGAACTAGGAACGTTATTGTCTAACATGATATCTATGTTTGAGTGCAGCATTTGGATTTAGCCTCGAGTTCTTTGTGATTCTTCATGCAGAATGTGGTCCTTTAAGTCACAGGTTCAGAGTTCACAGTTAATTAGCAAAACCTATTTGAAGGTTGTACATAGGAAGTTAATATGTGAAGGAATGGATATCTGTGAGGAGGAAGCTAAAATATTTTATCTCTTTGGTTATTTTGTCTTTGAAGATCCTGAATTTCAAGATTTTTCTCCCGCAATGCTTTTGTGGAACATTAGAGTTTATTTATACTTCATAGTTCATACTACTAATCTACAGATTTAATTACTTATTTCGAGCACAATCTGTTGATTTCTTAATATTTCAATTATATTTTTGTGGTGGTATTATTTCGATTATTTTTAATTTATTTATTCAATCATAATGAGGGGTAACCTTGGCGCATTACGGTCACGAGTTCAAGTCCTGGAAATAGCCTCTTGTGTAAAAACAAGGTAAGGCTGCGTATGCGGAAGCTTCAGTGCACCGGGTTGCCCTTTTTTATTCAATCATAATACAGATTCATTTGTTTACCAATTCAACAAGAGCTTTGTTTCAAATGTTGAAAATGCATCATGACAGAATTCTAAACATAAACCTTCCTTGAGTCGAACCGTTATTGTTACTAATCTTCAATGTCATTCAGGGAGTGTCATAAAGGCAATAGAATACTCTTTTCATTGTTTTACTCCGTATGAGCTCAAATTGGCTAAACCTACACTAAGCATATGTTTGGTATGTTCTGTCCTGTTCATGACATTTTATTTTGAAGTTTTAGTGTATGTTTGCTCCTGTGGTGAAAAGAGGTGAAAATAATTGATTTTAAATGAATTGATTCTTAACGTGAGTTGAATTGAATGTAAAATGATTTATGTTCGGATGCATTTATGTAAAAAAAATAAAATCAAGATTCCTCTAAAAGAAATAATAAATTCAAGGCTAAAATCAATTTTAGGAGCCAAAAACTATAAATTTTAACTTAGAGTAAAATCAATTCTCTTTTAAATCATCCAAACATGTTAAAATAAATTCTACAACCTCTATAATCACTTTTGATCCTCCCATATTGAAAACTGTAGTCCATAAATAAAAGTATCTTGATAAAAATACTAATGCACTGTAAAATTTAAAAGGAGTCTTACAATGATGGACAAAGAAGAAACTTTCGGACGAAGGTAGTGCACATTTTTTTTACCATGAAAATATATTAGACGTTAAATTGAAATTACTTATTTTTTTACAAGAAATTGAAATTACATGATAAAGTGTCATATAATTTAAAATCTTATTGTTATAAAAAAATTCTACTAAATAAATATATTAAATTGACGGTCAAATTGATGAATATGATGTCTATGAAACAGAGTAGCTTAACAAGAGTTGCTACTATTAAAATCAATAGATCCCTACTCTCTTTTTTTGACAAAAGATCCCTACTCCGTAAAAAAAAATCTTCAATATTTGTCAAATTAGTGGTTGTTAATTTCCTAAATCAAGTTCTTGTAATTCCTTCAATGTTTTTTAGCTCCCCAAATAAACTACATTTGCAAACATGACATGTTCTTGTAAACCACTAGGACAAATCCTATAAAATATTACCGTAAAATGCTCTTGAATCTACAGTAAACCACTTGAACTGAATTAGATTTGTTCTATTAAATAATGTTTTTTAGAGGGCTATCTAACAATATTAATTAATATTTTCTTTAAAAAGAATGTTAATACTAAATAAAATAAAATAATTGAGTTTCTAAATAATAGCTTGAAATCTTGGATCAAATATGTTAACTGCTGGCTAAGCACTTCAAACACCTAAATAACTTGTCAATCTTTTTAGTTCCATAACACTAAAGATATTAGACCAGTTCTTAGTTTGGTGGTTTGTGATGCATACTGGTCTAATATCTCACATGTTACATTTGTGTTATGATTGATTTCTTCTTACCCTTCATAGGATTTGTATTCTATGGAAAAACACTAAACTGAATCTTCTGACTTTTTTTTTTTTTTTAAGTTAAACTAGGATGCCAAAATTGGCACCAGGTAGAACCTTACAAATTACAAGAATAAAAAAAACTTCACTCACGGCCCCTATTTGTTTGAACTAGTTGAGTACCGTGAGCCATCACACTGCTCTAAGCCTACGGATGGGAGTAAGATTATATCTTGCTTAATAAATTGTTTCCCGTCATAGGAAAAGATAAGGGTAAAAAATGCAAGGCAGCAGGTGATAGTTTTACCAAATATACATTTTGCACAATTCGTTTTACCTATGCCTGTTCTGCAAAAAAATTCATACATGCCACAGATTAATTTTCGGCTTTGGGGGAGGTAACCAGCAGGAACAATTACATTAGTAAGGATTATATCGGCCATGACCACGATTACGGTTATTATCGTTACTGCGTTTTTCACCACTTGAGCTGACACCACTACTCCTAGCATGCCGGGATACTGGTGAAGGAGCATGCTGTTGAAAACCTGGCTGTTGCCTACAGTACAAACAAGATAGAAACTCAACTATAGATGGAGCCGTTGATATGCTAGTGGAACAATATAATATATCATCCTAACCATGCAAGAGCATAAACAAATAAAAACTAGAAAAACCAAGATGACACTTACAATACATATGCAATCCTTCCATCCGGTAAAAGCATTGGCATCATTGTCATGCCAGCAGGAGTTGCTCCCGGACCATACATCAGTGGCTGCACATTTAATGACCTCTTATCAGCGAGAAAGAGAGAGCGATAGGACCATATAAGCACCAAGTTCTTTTAGTGTTAATAAAGCTAATAAATGAATTTTCCCTTTCTTATTTTGCCCCATAAAGATATTCAATAGAATGAACTTTTTCTTTCCATTGAAATTTCGAAAATGAACCCTTAAATATCAATATAACTGATAATTAATCAAGAGACACTAAATCCAAGAATTGATGTTAACCTCTTTCACCCTATGATGAGGGGAGGGAGCATAAGCCTGTCAACAATCAATTGAATAAACAATTCACCGAAAGTTCAGAACTACTTACAACCAGTGAAATTGATACAGTTCAAAACATAAATCACCCAACTGGATAAAACTTTCACGGTTTGCAATTAGAAATTTTATGTTTCTTCTGAAGGTGAGACATCATTGTAGCCAGTGTACTGATTGGAAGCATCTTCTTAGCCTAGGCCCCAACCCTCATTTTTTTGAGAATAATGAATGCAAAAAGACTAGAACTAGAAGGTAAAGAGCAAGTTACCGGTGCAAAGCCAGCAGCACCATATCCTGCACCAACAGCACCATATCCACCTCCAACCATACCATAACCAAGAGGAGGTGGATACGCAGAAAGTACAGCAGAGTTGAATGAATTTGATGCACCAGATGACTTCTGATCTGCTTGTGGCTTAGCAAGTGAGCATTCCAAAGTTTGACCTGTCCATTCCAGAAAACTTGATGGTTACCAGTTCACTTTCATTAAGAAACATAGATTGGAAAAATAGTATTCAAAAAGGGAAAGAAAAAGTACCATCAATTTCATACTTCTCCGTATTCTTCAATGCCTTCATTGCACTTGACCTATCAGCAAAGTGAACAAAACCATATCTGCTCTTTTCTTGTCCAGCTTTAGCAGGAGGGAGAGCCACTTTTGTGATCTTTCCATGATGTTCAAACAGCTCTTTAAGACGATTCTGAGTTATGTTTTCTGGAAGGTTCTTTACATATACTGCTTTCACCTGTACTAAGCACCAGGTCACGGTTATAAAACTTATT
>Ga0099826_10000674_pt1 | contig 17689 bp, 6 predicted proteins | sample Mtrugardesep15_FD_76830 | JGI IMG/M metagenome (GOLD analysis project Ga0099826, IMG submission 76830) | Root nodule microbial communities of legume samples collected from California, USA - M. trunc garden sep15 | ecosystem: Host-associated > Plants > Roots > Nodule | place: USA: California... | reverse complement strand
CGGATTAGTCAATCCTTGGACCGAATACCAAGTTTCCCCCCAAAAAAACTATGATAACACACATTATTATACTTACTGTTGTGAGAAGAAATTTGGTTCTGTCTTTTCTAGACACATTTTCACCAATATAATGCTTTGGTATTTCTCTACTAGCTTTTTGTTCAGAAGGAAGTGATTCAGATTTCGTCTGCGAATACGATGGTTGAGACAACATTTGACTGTAACATCGATTGGCATTACTTATGTTAACTTGACTCAATCTAGTAACCTGAAAAACAGAAAAAATACAAGAGTTTCATGAGAAAATAAAGCTTCAACAACGTTAATTGTAGAGAAAGAAAGAGCAACTTACGAGATATGAAAATCGAGGTGACCTCCACATGGTTGTTGATTGTTTCACGCTTCCGCGTTTACTTGTATAGTTGCATTCTGTCACAAACAATCAAATTCATGAATCATGAATTGGGAAACATCAATTGAAATGAGATCCGTAAAGAAGAGATAACTTCAGGTTATATTATTGTTCTCCAATTCGCTTATATTATTGTTTTCCTATTGTATGTGATTAAGGCACCGAATTCATGAATCATGAATTGAAATGAGGGTAAAAAAATCATAAATGAATCAAAGGGTTTTTCTTGAGAACGATTCAAAGGGTTTTAGGGTGAAATTGGGAATTAAATCTTAATAAAGGGTAATTTTGTCATTTAGGGGTGTAACCAGAATTAAAGGGGGTGTGACTGGTAAAATGATTCTCTTGGAATTTGGATAACACTAGAACACGTGTGCTAATACTTACCACACTCACTTCCTGCATTTTGATTTTGAAACTTGAAATTGTTCAACTACAACCTTGTTAATTTTTCCTTCTATATCAAATTAAATTAATCTACCTTATAGATGATGGCACTTAATTCATTTACACCACTTTCAATCAATTCTCACCATGTTTCTTGTTACCCTTCAAGTTCCAAGGTTTCAAAGTCATCTCAAGTTATTTGCAAAATGAGCTTAAACAATGATCATCCTCAAGGTTAGTAGTACTATATACTATAATTTAGTGTTGTAATGCAATGATGACTTAGGTTGAGCTGCCATGTGCTAATGTAGAGTCCAACAAGAACTGGGGGAAACTTGTTTCGGCCACGTTGGCAGCTGCTGTTATTGTTTTCAGCTCTGACATGTCTGCCCTTGCTGATCTTAACAAATTTGAAGCTGAAGTGAGGGGTGAATTTGGTATTGGATCAGCTGCCCAATTTGGATCAGCAGACCTCAAGTTGGTTTCTTTCATTTAATATATTAATCGTTAATATATGTAGGTGAATGATAATTACTAATTCATTTGCAGGAAAACAGTGCATGTGAATGAAAATTTCAGGTAACCTTTAAATTAGGCCTTGTGTTATTTTAAGTTTTTCTTAGAAGATGAGTGTATTGTCAATTAAAAGCACATAATAAGTATAGTAATAAAGTAGCTAATTTGTTTTACAAAATAAATACATTATTTTATTTCAATTATTAACTCACTAATATTGTCCACTTCTTTTAGTATATATGTCAGCAATTTAGCATAGCAAATTATTTTGAATATAGTTATTATGTATAGAAGTTTAGGGACCTCCATTCATGGCGGATCTTAATTACTTATACAGAAGAGCCAATTTCACATCTGCTGATATGAGAGAATCAGATTTTAGCGGTTCTACTTTCAATGGTGCATACATGGAGAAAGCTGTTGCATTCAAAGCAAATTTTACAGGTATAAGTTAATAGTCGATATCTATATCTAAAAGGTATCTAACGCCTTTACAATGTATTATAATTTCAGATAGTCAATTATATAATTTCATTGATTTTTTTCCGCGCGACATTTTTTAGGAGCTGATTTGAGTGATACATTGATGGATCGCATGGTAACTACTAGTACATGAAATAAAACTGATTAATTTTATCTATAAATATGCTTTTTTCTCTGGTTTTATTTAGATCTGATTTCATGTTTGGGGTGTACTATATACAGGTTCTTAATGAAGCCAATCTCACAAATGCCATTCTTTCTAGAACAGTCCTCACACGGAGTGACCTTGGAGGCGCCATCATTGAAGGCGCTGATTTTAGTGATGCTGTTTTGGACCTTCCCCAAAAACTGGTACGACCACTGATTGCATCGATCGCTAACCAAATTTTATTGTTCGAGCTTTCACATTATAGGGTCATGGTCGAATTGCATATAATATATTTCAATGTGGTCAAAACGCTTTCTTGGCATAAAACTGACTGAAGATTACATATATTATTTGATTAATTTATGTAGGCTTTATGCAAGTACGCTAGTGGCACAAATCCTGTAACAGGAGTAAGCACAAGAGTGAGTTTAGGTTGCGGAAACAAACGACGAAATGCTTATGGCACCCCATCGTCTCCATTGTTGAGTGCTCCGCCACAGAAACTACTAGACCGAGATGGTTTCTGTGATGAAGCATCAGGCCTTTGTGACTCGAAATAGTTACTTGGAGTAATGATTGCCATCAGACCATATTCTTGTACATATATCAGGGACAACAATTGAGGCTATGTGTGACTTTTGGACTTCTAAGAGCATAATTGCATTTGAACAAATGAAGCACTTTCTTGACCTACCCTATTTGTTCTGTGTTGGGTATTTTGCTCTCAGTTTAGAACCAGAAACTATTTAGTGAAGTCATCCCATGTAAAGATCTACTTCCTCATTTTCTTGATATAGAATCATGCTTCTTGTTTTGGTCATGATTTCTCGTTGAAATATACGACAAAACTTTCATGATCTTTGAAGATCAATTTCTTGTTTGAATCTGTGTGTGGATCTTCCTTTTAGGCAATTGTAATTCTATAAGGAAATAGATATCTTTTACATGTTATTTACGATATTGTGAAAATGAAATAAATATATTCCATACAGATCTTCCCCACGCTTGAATATGATTACTGCTCTACCAATCCTGTGTCGTATATCCCCTATGAATTGAACAGTCATACATTCTTCTGATAAATTGCTGCAGAATTTTACATTTGGGTCAATACTGAACAACTGTTCTTTGGAAAATAGCTCCTGTAAGTAGAAAACCCCCACATTTTGATGTTTCTCAATAAATTAACCAAGGTTGACAGTGGATTTGTGCATTATATTTATACAAATGAATAATCTGGCCTAACATCTCCCATATTGAAGTGATAGACAATCAAGAAGAGATAGAAAATTGTGTTAAATGTGGTTTACCTAATTAGAGAAATGATAGCAACACACACCTTCAACACCTTCATCTCTGTTACCAGTTCTACAGGTTGGTCTTTTATCTTTGCTCAGATGGGTATGCAGGTTGGGGGAGGTAGCATTTTGGTGTTGCAGGTGAGATTTTTTGGTGCAAAGTTAATGGTGAGCTTCGCGTGAAAGACTCTGGTGCATAAGCAAAACCGTAGTCCCGGTTAGCGTTTTATGAGAATGGAGGTGTGAGCAACTAGGATTTTGGTGCATGGCGCTAATTTGTTAGGTTGCTTGAGACAGTTCAAACATCACAATTTCTCTACACATTGAACTAATTGCAAGAATATTGATCTTTCCAACAATGATAGTGACATAAACTACTTTATCAAATAGCACTATTGATCTCTTTTAGTTGATTGTTAATGGACTTCTTTATTTGAGTCATCCATTACCATCTAAATTCAAAGTCATCCATTTTGTGCATGTTTTTGTCATAGAACAAAAGTTATAAACAAGGTGAAATGAGTATGGAAACAGACTCTAACTATGTGTGGTGTATGTACACTTTGAATAACCCTGGCAATCCAATAGTGATTGACCGTACGTAATAGAAATCATCGTTGTTGGTAAGAAATATTTGAATTCTTTTGTAAGATAAACTAAAGGGGTTTATTAAAAAAAAATATCAAAATAACTTGAACATAAGGTGTACTCAAGCCAAAACAGAGTCAAAATACAGAGAAATTCAATAACAGAACTCGGTAGAAACCAAATCAAAACCACCTCGCTAGCCTTTTGGTGGAGAAACATTATTTCTGAAGTCAACATTTTGGAGAAGACTTGGCTTAACCACCATTTCTAGTTAACGTATGAGTATCTACTACGATTTGTGTGTGGGCTACATATACGACAATAATACTCGAATCCAACAATTTGTCGTTAAAGCATTGTTGAAATTGACTCAAAATTTGATGGATAAAGAAGGTTGTTGATAAAAATATAAAAGATTTGTTTTAAATATATCTTGCACCTCCAGAATTGTTGTTGAAAATATATTTATGGAATGTAAATGAATTATTTTTGTACCGTATGAAGTAAGATTTGATGCAAATATATTTTGCGTTGAAGGGGAGAAAAAAGAAACGTGTCTTCAACGTATATCCATTCCAAATTTACGAGTTATATTTCTCAGTAAATGCTTGTAAAACAAGGATTAGAAGCCAATACTAAAACTAGGGTTTGTAGATAATTCTCTTGGCAACAAACACTAGGTTGGATTGAATCACCATTGATTAATTCTTGTAACTCTTTTGGAATACTTTGTAAAGTTATTACTCATCATTGTAGTGGCACAGAGTCATCATTATAGTGGAACGGAGAGTTGTTATCTCCCTAAGAGTAGGTCAGTAACCCTTTTGGAATATTTTATAAAGTTACTCATCATTACATCATTACAGTGGAACGGAGAGTTGCTCCCTCCCCTAGAGTAGGTCAGTAACCATTTTAAAATATTTTGTAAAGTTGTTTTGGTTGCATGATTAATTTGCTATATACATCAAATATTTTATTGGTGTGATTTTTAACGAATTCACAATATAGAAAAAAAAATGTAAATCCTTTGCTTTTTAATTTTTGTAACTACTACACAAACTCATAGCGATGCTATTATTATCTTAACATGGTGTTTTATTACGGTCACATCGCCGGTAACGATAGTAACACAGTAGCATACCATCTTAATCTCCAAAGAACAATTTAATAAATCCCAATTATATTAGTCATGCTGTGTCAAAGTAAATACTCATACCGGACTTATATTGAGTAGTGCGAAGAAGAAAAAAAAATAGAAAGTTAGAAAAGTGCTATTTCAAGCGTATGCCTAACGAATTTTTCTCCGACACAACTGACAAGTTTTAATTACATATTTATTTATTCACTTCCTATAATAAAAACTAATAAAAAATACGAAGGAAAATACAAAAAAAAAATCGTAAGTCTATTTTTTTTTGTCCAAAAAATTTCATAAGTCTATTATTAGTATTACTATTACTTTTTTTCCTTCATAAGTCTATTATTAATATTATATTCATTTGATCTTTTTATTTATTTATATACTTTGTGTTCTTTTTTAATAACTAATTGCTAATATTTGTCATTTAAAAAATTCTTTATTTCAAGGACGAAACTCATTTGCATTTTCCGTACATGCTTTTCGTATGATTATTCACATAATTAAAATTTATTTTTTGTGGTTATAACAAACTTTGAAAAAATTGTCGATTTGAGAAATCATAAATAGTTATGTGTATTTTATGTAAAGTACCACACGAAAAGCATTTAAGAAAATGCACATAAGTTTTATCCTTATCATAATTATAGCAAAAACTTGGATGCATTTTCTAAGGTGTTTTTCATTTGGTTCCTAAATAAACTACTCATGGAAAGTGTATTTTTAATTAAGAATCATACGAAAAACACATAAAGAAATTCGCATGAGTTTTATCCATATTTCAAACTATTTATTCTTTTTTTAGTGATCTCCTTTATTAAATTTCATTTTAAATTATATTTCACTTAGCATAGATTTTGTCAAACTTAGTAGACAATTCATTTATTTTTTAAATATTAAATTGATAGAGAAAATTTTAAATGATTATTTGATTAAATTATTTATTTTAATCAATTTTAGATATTTATAAGGAAATAATTTTGTTTTCCTACATGTGCTCATTATTTTCATTCTCAACATGCACCCTACATGTGTTCATTATTTTCATTCTAAACATGCAGTCTTGATAGTTTTTCAACTTAGATATCTAGGATTTATTTATTTTATATTTTAAATAGTTTTTTTTTTAAAAAAAAAAACTCAATATCCGACACAATGACAAACAAATATGAAGGGTTCAATCCCACCGTTCATTTGCGGGACCAATCTAAATACATATTTTCGTCATTACCGGCAGAAAAATTACGTCGGTAATGCTTAAAATCCGTTAGTAATGAAGATTATTGGTGAAATATTGAGAAAAAAAATTCTTCAATAATATAACTATTAGTAATGTTACTAGCAGATTTTTCTGTCGGTAATGCAATTTACAGTTGAAAAGGGATTACTGGTGGATTTCCACCATTAATTACTGGCGGACTTGTTACTAGTAGATTTTTCCGCCACTAGTGCCGTCATATCCAAAAATTACTAGGGAATTTTCCGCCAGTAATGGTTACTCCTTTTTTTGGTTCTTTTTTATATTTTTTTTTTGTTTCCTCTTCATGCATTGTTTCTTTTATTACATGGTAGTTCATCCCAAGTTGGCTTGGGTTCGACTCGATTCCCATTGACTACTTTTTTAATATACATAATAGTACAATTCATTTTTGCACAGATCGTCTGGATCATTCAACTTGATCGAGTCACCGGTTTAATGCCTGAACTAGTCGGGTCGTATCTGGTCTAATGCATATGCATTAATAAGCATCTATACCCAGTCTTTGCACTGAGTTGAATAACATTGATTTTAACAAACAATTACAAATCAAATATTAGTGCAATTTTCATATATAGCTTTATCAATGGAAATATAAAAAAGGTTGAAGATAGACAATTTGATTTTATTGCAATGTCTTGTGAAAAAATCTAGCAAAAGTAAGAGTTACAACAAATAGTCGTGGCTTATCTCTCAAGTCATTTATTATGACTTAAGTATTTTTGTAAAATAGTCGGAAGTTCTTCACTTTCAACTGTGAGTGAAAACCTCCAAAGTCTTGCACAACAATTATTCTTACGAAGTAATCGATGTGTGGTTGAAGTGTCTTGTTCCAAGAGGGGTGATCTTTAATGTGACAAAAAAGTTGCGGAAGCATAAACAATTGATGGGAGTTGTCGTAGTGAATCATCTCGAAATTGTAGCATGTTAAGTTCCCGTGCTATTTTCAATAATAGTTTACCATGTAAAACTGTTTTGTATCTATGTTTAATTGGTTTCTAATATTTATGTGGCATAAATATAATTTCTAATTTTTTTTAGAGATAAAATTTTAATATTTATGTGGCATAAATATTCATAAATTTGATTATATATAAATAGTTTTTCCTAATTTTTAATTTTCTGTTAACATTTTTTCAACTAATTAAACTATTTAATATTAATTTAAATTTAAAAATTATATTTTGTTTTTAAAACATGTGACCGCTTAATTTCCATAATTTTTTATCTTTGCAAAATTAACTTCTTCTTTTGATATATCAAAGATATCTCAATAAAATGCACAACAACTACCAACTATAAAGAAAACCACATCATCCACTAACCAAAGACGTGAACTACCGTTACACCGAATTAGGAAACAAGAAAAACCCTAACCAAAAATGATATTAAAAAAAGAAACACTAACTGAATTCATTAATGCGAGGGTCCTTAGTGAATGAGTGCCAAATCGATACTGGTCTCATTGTGTACCTTCCGATTCTTCTGGGTGAGACAATCCTCCCATAGAAGTTTCTTTGCTTCCTTTAACAAGTTCTTATTCCGACATTGTTGCTCGCTTCGTAACCTACAATTTCCGAACCAGAAACCCTAACCAAATTTGACCAAGATAGTGTGACTGTAAAACCAAAGTGAGTGTAATTTTTAGTGGTTTCTTTTTTTGTATATTTTTTTGTCTGACAAGTGCTTTGTATTGAGATAACTAAAGTTAGTGTTGAGATAATGAAAGTTAGTTGGTTGCCAAGTTAGTTAATGTGAGTGTAATTTTAATTATTTCTGTCATTTCTATCACTTAACTTCAAAAATACAACACAAGGAAAGCAAGAGAAGATTTTTTTCTTGGATTTTCTTTTTATCTATGTAATTGTTGTTTCGTATTCCGTTTCGCCAATTCTGTTGTCATAAATCACATACATCCTTTATATTTATTTTTTAAAATTTATTGTGGATTTTTGAGTAATTAAAATTGAAATAAGATTTAATTTATATATACAATAGATATATGCATGTTGTATACTATACACATCATTAAAGAGAAGTTGACCAATTTCGTAATCACATATTATTCAATTAGTAACCAACCACTCCATAAATTGTGATTGGTAATGGTTGTAAAAGCTCTTACACATGTTGTGTATGCAAATGAAACTCTTGAAAAAAAATAATGAAAACTATGACAATAAGTTTATTTAAAGATTAATTCTTGCTTTTAATATTAGCAACATAATTTTGAATATTTGTTTTTGGATAACAACAAAATTTGGTGCAAGCAAATGACATCCCAGTAGTTGAAAGTCAGATTAGTAGGTTAATTGATTGAGTTTAACAATTTTGAGCTTCTACTATTTATTTTTTGAAGCAAGCAAACTTATGTTATTTCATTCATTAATAATGAGAAGATACAACGTGGAATCCGCTCATAAAGTTGGTGACTAGCAAAACATTGAGCCGTCTTGGCTAGACGTGCAACGCAATTGGTTTGTCACCGAATAATCTAAGAGAAAGAAAAGCTAAGATGACAGAAAAAATACAACATGTAAAAAACAAATTGAACCACGAAAACATACCCCACAACCATTAGAAATTACAAGATAACAGCAAAGAATTATCCAAAAACCACTTCCAATTAAAGGAGAATTTGATTTGATCCACCAATTGCTCTAGATTTACCACCTTATCTAAGAAAATAACATCATTCCACGACTTCCAAATCAACTCACCATAGAATGTCAAACTAAAGTCAAGCGAGGTTTGATATGGGAAGCCACCTCTGGGGAACAAGAAACTGAGAATGAGCAGAACAAGTCGAGTGACATAACTACCCCCATTTCCAACCAACATTGAAGACAAGGCCGGCCCAAGGGTTAGGCGTCCCAAGCAAGGGTTTTAGGCCCCGAAAAAAAAAAACTATTTTCACCAAAGAGAAAAAGGCCTCCCATAAGTGATATATCCTAGGTCAACAACACCTCCACAAATAAGATTTCGCTGACAAAAAGCTTGTTGTCAGTTAACAACAACCAAGTGTTGTTGATTGGAGACGACAAATATCCTGGGAAATCGGTCCTTTATGGTTTTATGCTAATTAGTTGATAATTGAATATTTTCAACTTAATCATATTGGATTGTTAATGGATTAATAGATTTTTTAAATCTCCAATTACTTACCAATTCAAAATGTACTGGTTTATTGTTTCTTTACCCTATTTGTATAATATGGGTTGGGGTATTTCCCTCCCTTTTAATATATTCAATTTCTTTGCTCGTAGAAAAAGAAAAAAAAAACTCAAAGTCTCACCACCTTACCTTCCATTGGGCTTGAGTTCATAAGCTGCGGACTAATGGAAAAAAAATGCACGTTTGAATTAAGAAAATGGTGATTGGTATATACCACTATACCAGTATATCTATGATAAATTTAGATTTAGATTGTCACATAAATTTCTTATATTTTTTCCATAAGCTCTCGCATTTTGTAACTATATGGAAATTGCAGACTTACAAAAGCATGTCATGACATATTGTCACATATGCATGCCATGCAAACACTTTTTTTTTTTTTATATGAGCAATGCTATAGAGAGGAATTGGCTATCACAGTTATTTTTTATGTTAACAAAAAAAAAAAATTAATTTCAGTCTTTCACAGAAAACACGGGGTTGCTAGTTAGTGTTATTCTTGCGTTTCTTGCATTAGTATTCGCAAGAAATACTAGTATTATCCTTTTTTTATAATCATACGAATATATAGTAGCCACTAATTAATTTTTGTTTTTTTTGACAAACACTAATTAATTTTTGTTAGAAAATATATTGAACGCAAAAAATATATTGATTGATCAAAACCCTCTAACATCTAACACACAAGAACTCGCACTCGTGACAACTTAATTGCATAACGCGCTCGAATCCCTTTAAACACTCTAATCAACCACATTTCGGTTGCTTTTGAAACACTTTTTTGAATTCCACAAAGTTATATTTTTATGAGGCTATTGAAAATTGAAACATTTTCATACAAAGTATAACTGTACGTACACATATTGACGTATGAATGAGTTGAACAGTGGGGAGAGAAAAATATTGTACAAATATATATGCTTGGTAATTAAGCCTTTACAATCTACCACACACTTCCTAGCTGCGTATAATCATATATAGGTTTCAAGTAAAATTAACAAAGTACATAAGTAACTGCCTAAACAAAAGTAAATAAAAAAGTAATAAACTTTGTGATTTCAACTAGAAGCAAGAACTATTTGCTATAGTTGTAGCAACTTAAATATCAGTTGCAGAGTATTAATGGTCTCTCTTGTACAAGAGAGGTTCAACCTGATAAGAATATTTAACAATGCTTTATAAGGGTTTACTATGTACATAAACTTGTACCAATACCCTTTTAATTTTTGTAGGAGTTAAACTGTACTACTCCCTATAATATATAATATGCATCTTCATATATAGTTACAAATTTTCATTTCCACGTGTCAATCTGACAATTGGAGTTGGAGATTGAAGTCACATGTTCCTGGCCTGATTTTTTGGATTCATCATTTGATAGCAAAGCAATTTGTTGAGCCACATTACAATAACTACTAGTTCCCTTAGAAGCATCTTGATCATGACTTAGCCGAGAAGCAACAAATTTGTCTAGTGCTTTCCATTCGTTTGATTGCTCCACTACTGCTTGTAAATCATTGCTACCACCATAAAGCAGTTGCATACTTTGTTGCTGGCCATATTGTTCTTGAGTCATTGAATGTGATGATAATGAGCATTGCAAAGGAGAATTGAGGTTTTCTAGTTGTGGAAGTTGGAGAAAATTATTAGCATCATTATTATTAATGTGTATATTGTATTGCAATTGATCCAACTCTTGTTTGCAAGGGTAATGTTGTTGCTGTTGGTATGATGCATTATAAGGGTGATGAGAAGAAATTCTGCTTGGGGATTCAAGCCCTGATTGCATGAATGATACTTGATCATCATACCAACATGGTGAATCGTCCATTTTCCTCATTGTTGTAGCTATTCGTTTCTTGAACACTTTACACACAACCCATCCTTCTTCCTAAAAAATTGCAATCAAGTTAATTAAAATTGGTATAGTTTTAAATTGCGTTCGCAACCAAAATTGTAGCCGATAAAATATATTAAACATGATGAGACCAGAAATTCCATAGACGGAGTTTATAATTTATTTTAATATTAAATAATTACTAATATCACATAACCTAAAAATCGATAAACCCACTTGGGTTGACCAAGTGATATTGACTTAGGATCTGGAAGTGTTTTTCTTTTCAAGGTCTCAGGTTTGTGTGCAGATAGAGGGATAATATATTCTTGTTTTTCAGAAAAAGAAAGTAAATATTAAATATGTGCTTATTATAAGTATTATTACCTGAGGAGTAGTTCCATTTTCATTGGTTTCTAAGCGATACTCATGCATGATCCAATCAGATTTCTGACCATTAGGGGCTCTTCCTTTATAGAAGACAAGAGTCTTTCTCATTCCAATCAGACAAATATGGTTAGAGTAAATTGCTTTGTCTCTTCCTGTAGCTTTCCAGAATCCTGCTTTTGTAGCTCTATTTGTACGACTGCTCGTTGGATACTTCTTGTCTTTATGACTGAAGAAGTACCATTCAGTTTGTTCATCACTGCCTATTTTGCATAATTCTTCATGTATCAACACAAAGCAAGTAACAAATGTGAGTTTCTATTTTAATTTATTAAGAAATTATATATATAATCTTGGAGCTAGACTTGTAAATACTCCTTCCGGTCCTATATATATATACGAGAATTTAGGTCAACAAAAGTTGATATATCTAATTTTATTTGAATAAGACACATCAACTTTCTCTTATATATAAGATTGGAAGGAGTGATTAAGTACCTTGTAGATCCCACGGCTCAATCTTATAGAGATCGACATCTTTAATGATATCAAGATCAATCCTTTTAGAAGCTATCTTTTTCCTGAGGTAGTGATCAACAAGTTCTTCATCAGTAGGATGGAAACGAAATCCAGGAGGAACGTGTGAGAAATTGTTCATATCTGCTAGCTATAGATAATTCAAATTCAACCTGGGTGCATTTTACGGGAAAACAAACAATATTAAATTATAAGTGATAATAATGTCTCTACCGTGCACTAGTTAAATTACGAGATTCACTTCACCTTCAGAATAACACAGGCACTAAAATGATTCAAACTGATCATTATGCATAACATGATTTGTATTGAAGAGAACTATAAAGGACAATATTGAACACTTAAATTTCTATGTCAATTAGGTTAGATAAGAAGTAAAAAAAAAAAGTAAGACAAGCCAAGAAAGTGTGAATTAAACTAAATTCATGTCTAAATAAGGTATAGACCGGGAATATTTTGATCATCATAATTTTTTATTTCACACAAAAAGTATTAAATATCGAGTCATTTTAGTATGAACCCCTTAAATAGAGTCAAAAGATGATGCTACTTTTTATAATAAAAATTGAAAGATGGATAACAACCCTATTAAATGTTACCTCAATCACTAAATAAAAGACCTACCTGACGAAATTATAAAAATTAAGAAAGTTGGTAAAATAATAATAAGAATTTTGCAAACAAATTGTATTGTTTTCCAAGTTTGTTAATTTATCTTCGAATCATATATAGTACTTGTTGTTAATTACCAAAAAAATATACAAATTAATTATAGGTATTTTAGAAAAGAAATAATTAATGCATTTTTACATTTGAAATGGTTGATCCTATAAAAAGAGACAACAAAATTTCTCAAGAAATAAAGATGAAGGTATTTATTGTTAACAAATTTATTGATCATTGAGTATGTTTTTTTATACCAATTCTAAGATTTATAAACAAAAGAAATACTTGAAAATAGTTGGGAGGACATGTTCAAATATAATTTTTAATCATTTAAATAATGTTAGCAATATTATGATTACTTGATTACTAACTCAACATTTATTTTGAAAAAAAACCCTACATATTTCTTTTTCTGACAAAAAAAAAACTCTTCATTTATTTGAAAACAAAAAGAGAGAGAGAGAACAGGAAACAACAATAGTAAAGGACAATCCATAAGAATTGAAAAATGAATTGTAAACACATGTCTGTTAACTCTCTTTTCCCTTGAAAAAAAAAAAAGAGACAAACTAAACTTGTAGCACACAAAAGAGAAGGCCCTTTTGTAGAATGCAATGATGCAAGCATGAATAAGCTTAATGAACTTATAGAATATACCAAACATTAATTATAGTCTACAAAATAAGTTGGCATTAGAGCACTCAAATTTGGTCCATAATATTCTGGCTTACGGTTGCTAAGGCAAAATGAGTAAATAGAAGCTGATTATACAAACAATCAAATATATCACCACGTCGCATGCAGATAAAACAATACTATAATCTGGTTGGGGCAATAGGGACGGAAAGAGCTTAATATTGTCTGATGTGAAACAAAAGGAATAAAAAGTGAAAAGTGAGCATGATTTAACGGTAGGTGTTGATGGACATATGGTCGATAAACAAACTCCAACCGAAACACACAGATTAATGTCAAGTCAAAGATCTTTACCCCAAGTGACATTTAATAAATATTTGACTTGACTATGTTTATAATCAAGTCCATTTAATTTGAACTTATATATGCTATAGAAGTACTCCCTCCAATCCTTAAGAAATTTTTTAAAAACAAATTTGTTCCTCTTTATAAAAAAATGTCACAACTTTTAAGGTGTAGTTATTGTTTAAAAGTCTTTTTTATCTCTAATTTAATGATTTTCTTTTTAATATTAGTGGGTGTTTTTAATGTTTCATAATTTTTTATGATGGTATATTTGTAAAAATATTCAAAAAGTTTGATTAATTAATAAATGTATTGGTTTTGATGTTTTTTTGGTTTTGTTTCTTATAATAAGGACCGAATATTAGATAAAATAAAATAATAAATGATCAAGGTATTTTATGAATAAGAGATTTACTAAAAAAATAAAATAAAAGATGCAACAAAATTTATTGGTTGTGTGTAAAAAAGTCAAAAAAATACAAGTACTAAAAGGAAAACAACAAGTAATAATATAGCTTAAACTATAAAAATCAATCAATACCTATTGATATAATTTAGTCGAGATATAATAAATCGAAGAACGTCAAGACAAATCTTAGAAATAGAATAAGATTAATTAAATCTAAGAGGTAAAGACGAAAGAATAACCTTAATCTTGATTTGCTCTCCGTAAAGACTCCAATGTGTGGTGTAAATCCGATGAAAGAAACCTCTTAATTTGCAGCACAAAATTCACAAGATGTATATATATACTAAGACTAGACAACAATAATATTTTTTTAACCTCCTTTTTATTCAACAATCTTATGATATAAAAATCATCAAATATATTCCAACAAACAAAAAGAGACAAATCTAGAAAGCACTAAAAGTAAGGTAATTAATGGCAATTCATTCCTCGGGAATTGAACAAAATCAATCCCTAGGAATAGAATCACGGAAAAAGAGAAGATGAGAAAGTGAAGGAAAAAGAAAATGGAGATGTTTGAATGAAATAGGTTGGAAGCAAAAGCACAAGAATACAAGAAGAAATATATAAAGATGAGAGACATGAAGAAACCCTAATAAAGCGTCACTCTCAAATTAAAGTTTCTCTCTCCTTATCTATTGAGTTGGAGCTAGATTACTGGAAAAGCTTTGAGTTCATAAAAAAAGAATGTTAGAGAGAGATATTCCACCCACCAGCAACTGATGATGACGCCAAAAGAATGATTATTTGGTGTTAACGTTTGCGGTTGCCGGGCCCGGGATTGGAAAAAGTGAAAGAGAATGAAACATAGATCAAATCATCAAACGGTGAGCACGAATGGTCATTCATTATTAAAAGGGAATGAGAGGGGAAAAAAAGAGAGACAAAGATTGTATTGTACTACTAGTAAAATGTCAATCAGAATTATACTTCACTACATTAATCTCCTAAAAATACACAATCATATTTAAGTGGTGACACAAGACGAATAATTTAGTGACGTGTAGTTTATAACTTTATAGCTTTATGAGCTAATTTTATGAAGAAAAACAAAAAAACCAATCCTTGTACTATTAGCACATTGACCCTTTAATGTTTGATTGATGTGTTTTTCATGAGATAAAGACAAATAAGACATTTGGGTTTAAAGAGCACTTACAAAATTATTTACATATACCTCCCTCTAAAGATATAATTAAGGAGAGCTCGAACTTAAGACTTATCAAATTCAAGATCTTTCTTCTTATCACTATACCAAGCCTTTAGAGTTTGATTGATGCGTTTTTGGTCTAGATAATATAGGCTCTTTATATTTTAGCGGTGGAGTAAGTGAGTGTAGAAAAAAAGAATTTTAAAGTGAGTGTTATCACTTTTTAGAAATATTTACACTACTAAATCAACATGAGTAGAAAAGATAATCTTAGAGTAACTAGGGGTTGTTATTTTGCATCGATCTTTTAATATGTTACTATTGTTGTCTAATAGTCAAATTAATTTTTGGGAGATTGAAGATAATGGAGCTTCAATAAAGATGTGTGGTGTCTGACGAGAGAGGAGGTACATACAAAATGCACTTCGATGTTAAAGTCATACTAAACAAAATATAATAGAAGAGTAAAATAGTATAAATATGAGAGATTTTAATTTAGAACAAGACATGCTCCTTATATAGGAAGTGAGTTGACCTTTAACTGACCTAGTACCTTTGAATCATAGTGTTCCATGTACCATATTTATTAGGTCGATCTAATATTGTGATAAGACAATCCTTAACTTAGTTAAATTATCATCTGATTATATTCACTCGTTTATCTTTGTGTGACATGAGCTCTATATAATATTAATGGACCAAAAAACTTAATACCAAACACAACCTCAAAAATCGAGCCTAAAGGGTGAAAGCACACAATAACCGGGTAACACAATTCCGATAAACCTAATAGGTCTTTGACGCTATTGATAACCGAGCGACCAAACAGTTAGGTATCGAACACAACCCCGATCGTTAAGCCCGAAGGGAAAAGGCTCACTGAATTACCAAGCGGCCAAACAATTTGAAGAATGCACCACTCCATAACATTATTGCAGTTGCAGAGGTGCCCCTCAAAAAGTACTAATAGATTATTACCAGACAAGACAATAGAATTAAAGCTTTCTAGAGAAATATACTAATTATTGTTATTCTGTTGGAGTAACCTCACGCTGTCTCTGGTTGGTTGGTCCAAAAAATATATTACGACACTAAACAATTACTACAGTATACATTTGTAATGTAGTATTGAACGAGCCTGGCCCACCAACCGACCATATGCTAAGGAATGCGGATGAGATACTTCTCCTTATACAATGTCTTTTTTCCTTAACAAAAAGGGGCTCAAGCCTAGCCTCCAACAGAGACATAAAACTGAATATTTTACGTATAATTAAATTTTCCATTGTTGTTCAAAATTTTAGATCATTATATTTAGTCTGAAAATTTTAGTGCAGACCGGTTTTATTTATGGACCCCCAACTGTTATACCATTTATAGCATGCATTTCTGTTTTTAGTTAGAACTTTATAATGACTCATTGTAATTCTGGCTGTTTCCACAGCTAGAGAATGTGAACCATTCAAATGGATGCCTATGCTTTGGGATCAAGTTTTGTGCAGTTATCCAATAAAATTATGAAATAATAGTATGTGCTGATGCTTTTAACCTCAATAAATTATTAACAAAACATTATTTTAATGCTTTCATAATTTACTATGTAATTTCATACTTTTCATCAGAAAAGAATGAAATCATGTAAAAGAAGAGCACAGGGAATGCTAACTTGAAGGTTTTGTGTGGTTTGATTTTATTGTATATTTCTTTTATGGGGTGGTTTGGTTTTGATTATAACCGGCAAAGAAGTGAAGTAAACGTCTCACACGTTATCCAATTGTCATCCTGGACCTACCAAAGCAAGATCCTCAAACATTCCATCAAGCTTTACCTCTAATTATGAACAAAATTGTTCGGTAAATATAAAACCCTTTCCAAATTTAGTTATATAATTACATATGACCAAGAACAAACGGGAAAGAAAATGTTTTGTCAATAACTTTCAAGCAACTATTAAATGTTTCAGATCCTTGCATGAATCTTTTGAAGAATCAGATACATCCAAAGTCAAGATGAATCCATTGATATTTTTTTCTTTTTTTGCTTTGTTTTTAGGCACGCAAAATCAACTCATTTGCTCTTTCATTAAGGATAATGTTGGAAAATACATAGTAATTGATTTTCCTATGTTATTGTTCCCTATGATGTTATTTTCTAGTCAAGTTTAGAGAATTTCATTGTCATTTTTCCAATGTAACAATTTTCTAGGCTAGTCTAAGAGAACATTAATTGTATTCTCTCTATAAAAATCAGCCTTTGG
>Ga0099826_10000673_pt1 | contig 17696 bp, 14 predicted proteins | sample Mtrugardesep15_FD_76830 | JGI IMG/M metagenome (GOLD analysis project Ga0099826, IMG submission 76830) | Root nodule microbial communities of legume samples collected from California, USA - M. trunc garden sep15 | ecosystem: Host-associated > Plants > Roots > Nodule | place: USA: California... | reverse complement strand
TGTGGGCAAGTGCAGGTAACCAAGATTAGGTGCAGACGTGTGAGGCTTTCTGCAGTTGAGTCTAGGTGCTCTGATACGTAACGGGATGGGGGATCTTCTTTCATTTCTCTGTTCCTTGCGTATTATGCTATTTTATATGATTACGTTTACTCTGAAGATTTTTAATAAGACGTTGATGAGGCCTGCGTGCCAATGACTTTTGTGATGACTTTTTATGAATTCCGCTGCATAATTTGAGTATTATTTATGACTATTTTTCTGAGGGAATAAATGATTATTTATTCATTACTATGAGATGACTATGAAATGCGATGCCCTGTTTATGTGCTTACTCGGATGCATGACTATCTTTTTAAAGAAAATTTTTATGTTGGGAAAACGGGGTGTTACAGGTACTACCTATACCAACAAAATGTATCTTGTTTTTGGTAGCCCATTCCATATGAACTCCATAGTTAAGCATGCTTGACTTGGAACGATTTTGAGATGGATGACATTCTAGAAAGTTTTCCAAAAAGCATGCCGACGAGGACAAAACACGCTGAAAAGACTTATGTTAATTTGTAGGGTCAATCAACAATCCTGAAAGTCATCTGAAAAATTACAATTTAGAAGAGGGATTAGACTCACACGACGTGAGAGACAACAAAATTGCACTAAGATGATAACCATCTTTAATGACCGCATATTTTGAATAGAATGATCTCTAACAAAAAAAACCTATGAAATAAAAAGGTAACAAAAAATGAGTAAATCCAGAAGAAGAAAAATCATTTAGGTTTATGATCATCTCTCGTATCGAAGGGTTCTATTTGTAGAGAAATCAACAACAAAATAATATTAAAATATGATTACCTCAAAAATAATACCACAATTTTATCATTTGAGTTTTTCTCTCAACAAAATGAATTACTCCCATAAAAAAGAGGATCTAATGTAAGTTTAATGGTACTTTCTTTTGATTTATTCATGTTCTTTTTTTTCATTTTAGGACAGAAATTAACTCATAGAGTATGTCATTTATAATTAATGATGGGCCTAGACATGGTTGAGATCATGGGTCCTACCTAGTTTCTACGTAAGAAATGAGGAACCGGGGTAACAACTTGGGCTTAGTATTTGTACCCAAGAATAAAGAGCAAAAGCGGAAAGGAAAAAAGGGAGGGGTATCAATAACAGCAATAATATTACAGGAATAAATTTGATTGCTTTTCAAAGGTTTGAAACTCAGAATCATATTCAGTTTACCTATAAACTAATAATTTAATTTTTTTAAGAAAGTAAGTTTTTTGTGAGCGAGCAAGCAAGTTAGTAATTTAATGGATATGCATTAATTCTATAAAAATTAATTGATTTTAAGAAACATGTAAGTCGCATGGATCAAATTCGGTCTTGATCCAAGGTCATTCCAAAGATAAAAGAAAACTGCTCTTCTCCCATCAAGTTTCGCTCATTCCTAATTCAACTATCCAAAATATTTCCGCGTGAGTTAACTCACGCATGTGTTACACGCAACATTACATAAGTCACACTCGCTATCTGACTTAAGTCAGTGTGAGTTAACTCACGTAGGTTATTATAACTCAGCGTGAGTTAACTCACATAAGTTATAACCCAACGTGAGTTAACTTACACATGTTATACTTCAGCTTACCAAACATGAGTTAACTCACGTGAAAATATTTTGATCAATTTGTATAAGAGTGAACATTTTTTGTTGGAAGAAGAGCAATTTTCTAATACATCACCAAGAGTCCAAGACAATGTCTTAGACAACAAATAAATATAAAAAAATATTTATAGTTATGCCGTGAGTCCATGAACTTTTTTTTTTTTTTTTTTATAAAAAAAATGAGTCCATGAACTTCTATATTATGCTATCTTGTAAACTAAAATTGATAAAGTCGTCTATATAAATATTATTTCAACAAAGATTAAAACAATGGATGTTATTATTGATTGAAATAAAATTAAACAAAATCAATTTGAATAACTTAATGAAACGTATTATACTGTAAAATATCTGAGAGGACTAAAAAATATAGTAAATTTTCTAAAATATTATCGCGATCATAAAAATGTCTGTTCTTAAAATTTGCATTAGACTTCAACAATATGTTTGGTCGGATGTCTTGTATATATCAAAGTGGACTTTTCTGTTTGGATTACAAGAGAGACAAAGCTTAGAAGAAAGAAAGAACCTAACGTTCGATTGAGCGAGAAATAAAGACTCCAACAAAGTCAGCTAAGTAAATTGATCTAACCTAAACCGGACATGACTCATATAAAATCAAAGAATAGTCATTTTTACAAATCAAGTTTGCCAAAGTATTTGCAAATGAATTAGCTTCTTTGTATGAATGTGTAATTCAGACCTCTCAATTTAGATCTAGTTACTTTTAATGACTAACATAACATACTCAACTCGCTAATGATCCACCTTTACCAGCTAAAAGAGTACTCACGATGTGATGCTTGAATCAACATGTGGCCTCAACATTGAGCCAACTTCAAACCTTCCAAGTTTTAACTTCACTAAAACCTCCCCCACCCAAGCACTGTACACCCCCAAGTATTTTGAGAAGCCACAAACTCACTAACAATTAGTATTACCTTAAGGCAACCCATATTTCCTAAATTTTGTACTCTTTTCAGAATTGCCACAAATTTTGAAAAAAGAAGTGTTGATTTTAATGTTCTCAATTTTCCACTTTTTGAAAAATTGATATGAATTTTTCATGTTTAAAAAAATTCTAAACAATATGTAAAAAAATAAAAAATAAAAAAAGAATTTTTAGATTCAACCGGTTCGACATTTAAAAACTGTGACAATGATGAAGCAGAATGATGGAAGGTGAGGCTGCAAAAGCATTGACAAACCAACGTGTAATGAATGAAAGGAAAGGAGGGAAAAATGGTGTGAAAGAAGGTGGATTTCTTTGTGGAAACTGGATAAACAACCTTAAGTAAAAACTATAAACATGCTCGTATGATAAAGATAGCTCAACATTGACAGCATGGCTTTAACCAAGGTAGCTTGGTATTGGAGTATGTATAGAAATTACAACTATAAACATGTTTGTACTATGATAAAGAGAGGTGTAAATTATTAAATTAGATGTATGTTTTGTAATCATTGATGGCTATTCAGAATATAGCATTGATTCAGAGTTGAGAACCTAGTTGCTTTTCTGCAGCTAATCTGCAAGTTAGATCATAAGCTAACAAATATCGCATTAAAAATCAATGGGCTTGGTCACTAATCTATTTGTTAACACACATGTGCTTTGAATTTAATGTTGGACTTAAACGAGAATAATCCCCTCAAGTGATGTGAATCAATAGTAGAATCCAGACCTTGAATAAAAAATGAGTTGGAAGGGACAAATTTAGAGAGAGATTTCTAAGTCATGAGAGACAAACAATTGAGAAAATTCAGTATTGATTTAACTTCAAACAGATACAAACAATTTGTAGTAACAGTAAACAATATTACAGACTATGCAAACGATCTTTTAACTTTGTTACCACTTACTTAATTCTAGCTAGCATAGGGTCGACTTGCATTTTATAAACGAAAATCCTTATTGGTTTTCTAAAAGTCGACTTGCATTTTATATGTACGAAAGTCAATAACCGATATAGTATTACTTTGATAGTAGTAATAGTCAACTACAACATCTAACATGCTCATCACAAAACAAGTCAACTACGGAGAACCTCAAAATGAACAGGTATAAAAGAAACGATTAAAACATGTGCAAAATGTGCACCAATCAATGAGTATTGTTAATTCAATGGGTCTAAAAGACTAAGTTGTGGTCTTGTGGAGATACACTGGAGTCACTACGGAGGTTTAAGACTCTAATGTTTTTCCTGGTATTAATTAAAAGACTCTAATGTTTTATGACATTATTAGAAAAGAGCAATATTTATGGCTTCTGTGCAAAATTACTTTGAAATCGTTTTTAAACTTCAAAACATATCCGAAATGAATTGAGCAACTCCAATGTTGATCCAAACCGTTCCTTAGCATGATATCAAGCTGCAGAAGAATATTTTACTTTTTTTGTCTAGTAGCCTAGTGGCTAGAGACTCACACAATTAAATATGGAGAAGTGGGGTGTCCGGGGTTCGAACCCCGGCCCCTGCATAAATTATACAATGTTCCTGCTAACTGAGCTAAGCTCACGGGGACGAAGAATACTTTACTTTAATCATATTTTTATTGCGAAAACCTATCTCACTCAATCACAAATACCTTACCTGAACTAAAGTATCAATGTTCACACATAATCATTTCTATAGTGTGAATCCTGTCTAGTTTAGACTAGTACCTATTTGGAAAACAGCAAATTGCATCACACAAAGGCGGCACTAATAAGACCAAATTGAACAAACTAAGTGTTAGGCACTACTAATAATAAAATGTATAACAATCTAGTTGCATATATTTGGCAAAGTCACCATGACTTTTTAAGTCACACTTGTACAATCCTCTGATATGGTACAATTTGATTAGGTCAAGCTAGGTAACAGTAAGGCAAAGACTACTTTTCTCTTTGGATTCAATCGTCAATTTGGCAACTTGTCTTGCATTCGTCATTGCAAACTTATATTCAACTTTCAACCCAATCATAGACACACACATTACTACATTGCTTGTTTTGTACAACGTTTCACATCACAACATGTTACTTGATTCAAATTATTGAAAGTGCAAAAACAATAAAATCCAAACACTTAATTAATCAAAATTATATTATGATGATGATGATGAAGATTCTTAATTACAGTAATTTAATTACAACATAACAATATCCCTTTTGCTCTCAATTTCAAGTGTCAAATTTGCACTTTATATTACACAAACACCTATAAGATTGATTAATTCGGGATATAAAAATAAAAATAAAAAACAAGTATAAAATTTTACTAACGCTAAACAGAGCTGCGATGAGAACCAACAACTATAGACCGAACCGGTCAACTAAGAAGGGCGGTTCGTCGGCCGAATTGTGATTCTAGCAGGTAAAGGTCGACCGGTACCGGACCCACCACAACTGCTGCAACCCATGCGACCCGAACCGGAACACGTGCTACAACCGATATCACCGTCAGACCAGCGTGAGCAGAGGCAAGGGACTCGACCGGTTCCGTTGCAGCTAGGGCATCGTGGATATGATGGACCGGCCATGGGTTTTTGGTCCATGACCGATTTAACGAGAACCGCTCCAGCTAGGACGCTTAGACCGGTAGCTAATTGGCTGATTACGAGTGGACTCATTTGGTTGAATCGAAGATACGAACGGAGATGAAGATGAAGATTGTGATAAAGTGAGGATGGTTGAGGAAACGTAAAGGAAGAGAGAAGAGATAAAGATTTTTTGTTTGTGAGTTTTATTATTGTTTGGATTTGGAGTGGTGAATAAGGAAGGAATAAAAGAGATGAAATATAAATAAATAAAGTGGTTGTGGAATTGTACACGTTGACGAAACTCTGTTTGGTGGCTGTAACAAGTTTGGGGTTTGGAGGCTAGTGCAGATGTTTTTCTTTTCAATTGTGGTTTGGTTTCTCTTCTGTAATTAGAACGGTGCTTTGCATTTAGCCACATAAAACTTCACACACACGTTCTTTAATATCATTTTCATTTTCTTGATTAAAAAATAAATGTCAAACACTCTTTTAATATTGATAAAAACAGTGTATTTTTTAACGTAAAACTAAAACAATATAGTTTAAAAGGATAGATTCATCGAATCCAAGACCTTAGTTTAGTTAAGCCAAAGTAGACAATATACGTACCATATGTAAGACCTTAATAATAATGGAATGTTTTAGATCGTAATCGTAATTGTCAATTATAAATAAATAAATTATATGAAAATATGTCATTAAAATTGAGGTTTTATTTTTTAAAATTATTTGGGAACCAAATTAATTTTGCATGTGATACTTTTTCTTAATTAAAATAAGAAGTGAATTTTGAAAAATCATTCAGTATAATTAGTTTAGTTTTTTAAAATTTATTAGAATCAGTGAAAATTGTAATTCGAGATTCATGTGGAAGATTTTTCCCCCACTTGTCCAATATTTAGACGGTTCAACCAGGGAAGAAAGTTCCATCATTCCATGTGACAGATAAATATTGCGACCGTTTATTTTGTCTGTCCCATACGACAGACAAATTTATCAGAATTTCAAGCACTGTTTGTCTAAAATCACGAACTACTTGCCGACACGGCATACCATGTTACATGAGCAATGTGTGCGGATAAATATAAACGGTTACTACTAATCTTGCCATCTGTCTGTGTGCACCCTTTTGCTCAGCTCATGGCTACAAAGAAAGGTGCCATGTGTAAGCAAAGTTCTCACATTGTTGAGTCTTATTTTGGTATTCATGTCTTAGAGGAGATAGACATCATCACCAGGATGTCAATAAGTTGTTAATTTGAATTGGTTATACAAATTGCAAACCCCGCCACAAAACAAACATATAAGCAGATGTTACCGTGAGGTTTGCTAGATATTATACAATAGGCACTGTAAAATAGAAATGATATATTCAACAAAATTTCACTTTGAAAGAAGAAAACACTACTCAAAAAACTTGTCTGATATTGATGTTGATTCTTGAAGTTTGAATATATTTTAGGAAACAAATATCATCTTCATGTGTCAACTGTGTCTCAAGATGGTCTATTTCAGCATTTTCTTTATCAGCGAAGATCCGAGGAACACCTGCAACATGTACAAGACCGATTTCCAGTGTTAAACAAAATTTGCAACATGTATAAGACCTATTTCCTATGTTAAATTGAGTACCGAAGCTAAACATAAGACACTTCTTTTTAAAGGCATAGAGTTATTGAAAGACAATAACACAAAGCACACGCCAAGTTAAGGCTGGGAAAGATGTCTAACAACAAAAAATGCAAACATTGGCGTAATGAGTTAATGACATTGACAACAAGATCAACAGTAAAGGCAAGTACATATCCTTATAACTAAGATAAGAATGTTTCTGTGGAGCAAATATTTTCCAGCAACCCTATACTTCAACCCAAGTTACTAGCAAGTCACCTCCTAATCTTTCCACACTCCCACTCTTAGCAATGCACATGCGTCAGAATGCTATTCAGACAACAAACTCTCCTAACATCCCATCAACATACTCTAAAGCCAATCCACACAATAACATGTCTGATCACAACACAATTCCTACCAGTATGATATAGTTCTGCAACAAATGGTGCCACCGATGAAAGAGGTGACAGCAAACTTATCAGATAAAGCCAATACCAAGCCGCAGCTGCTTAATTTCAATTCAACTACTAAATCATCATTTGAACTTTTCGCTTCCAAATCACGATTTTTCTGCAATAATAGCATTCATACATATTTATCTATAGACACAAAAACAAGCAGTAGGGTTGGTGAACCAAAATAATAATGGATGGCAACCTTCTTTAGACTTTATCTTTAACAATCTTCCAGACTTCCAGTCCAAGCCATCATTTGTGCCTGCTCCATGATACTCTGAAATAAAACAATTTCGCACCGGAAAACCGCCATATTGCTTTCCACATCGCCCAAAGCCCCAAACACACACATATCATACTGCAACAAATCTATTTTTAATTACTCTCTGTCACTACCACTACCAATCAAACCACCAAAGTGCTGAAAGTATTCAACAGTCTCATTTTACAACACAGCTACCACACAATCCACCTTTAATGGGTATTGCCTTATGCCATATTTTTTGATAGGTATCTACTACAACCCTATCTTGAGCCCTCATAAGGGCCCGGCCTGTATGACCCACTTACAGAACATTGTCCTAATGCTGCATTTCATTCAACAGTTTTTTGTCCCACAAGTAAAGCCGTCTTCTCCAATTCCACTTCCACACACCTTATTTTTGCTGTCTTGTATTTGCCACCACTGCTGCCTTAACGTTTGACAGAATAAACAGAACACCAAAGTGTTCTTTCAGCTTTTCCTCATGAAACCCCAAACTCCTTTATCCACATTGTTTACTTTTTTTCAACAAGAAGAACACAACCTCAGCTTCTCACCCAATATCGACCCCCCACTGCCATGCTCATATTTCAATACCTCATACCATACCCGCAACCACTTCCCTAATAACTCAATCTTAAATTATATGAGAACTCAATTAGTCATATGAGTCGCTATGATTTAACTAGATAGTATTTATGTAACGAATAGTTATGGTTATTTCTTGAAACAAAAAATAAAATCAAATTAAAAATAATATTTTGATTGATAAAATGATTTGAACAGTACTAAAGAAATTAAGTATAAAATACAGAAATTAAAAACATTAAATATTTAACGATTAGAGTAAAAAAAATTAATGTATAATACTTACCATGAAAGCATTCCCTTGCTTCTCCAGCCATGAGTACAACATCACCACTTCGAAGAAACATTGCCACGGGAGCATCCTCTCTAGATTTTCCTCCCAAAAGAAAAATAGCTTTACAGCCCAAGCTGAGGCAACGAGGACAAGAAACTAATAAGGATTCTTAGTCCTAGTACATCTTAAATCTTTCACTTTACATGTGTTTGTATATAGAAACCAAAAAACGAGATAGCCCACAGATACAAGCATAATACCTTAAACTGACTATGGGCTTACTCCAATCTGCTTCCATATCATCAAGGTGGCCACCCAGTGTGTCCCCTGCAGTAATATTAATATATACATCAAAGTGAGAGGTAATTCACTGAACTGTATGGTGTTGTGTGTTCAAAAAGCCGCTAATACAACAACAACAACAACCAAGCCTTTTCTCTCTAAATGAGGTTGACTACATGGATCAAACTACGCCATAGTGCTCTATCATACACAATATATCGGTCCTCAAAAAGCCGCTAATATGTATAGGTATCTTTTTAGAGAAGGAGATAATGTTTGTTACTATTAGTGCTTCTTTGGATAACATACATGATTGGAGCACTTTATGTTCAGGAGAATTGAGTACAATTTTTAGAGCCATAAAAATTTCAAATTTTTATGTTGAGAATGATGTATTCTTGACGTGGGACACAAAGGCATTCACGCTTCAAAAGTAATTATATCTTAACAGTCGAGCAAAATAGATTCTTCTAAATTTGCTTTTAAAATCATTCCAAAACACAATTCAAATTTTTCAACATTAAATTTACAAAAATTTAAAACATATGAACCCTAACATGTATCGAAATTAAACTAAAAATGGAGTGAAAAGAGAACATATAGAACAATTACACACAAAATTCAAACAAATTTTTTTTTTTAAGCGAACCTGATGCGAAGTAATTTACTATTGCAGCTTCAGGATGGAATTCAACACCAGCAGGCATTGCCGGTTTTGCCAATTGTTTGGCGAGCTCACAGAGTGCTTCAGGGATTTTGTTATGTTGGAGAGACACGTTATAATTTCGCTGTACATAAACACAATCATTTAGAGATTTCCATACAACAACAAGCACATCAAGGTGATGCAACTTTAAATATCAATAACCATTTCCAAAACAGTTTTAATTTGACATATTACTATTAGCAATAGTATCTACTCGCTGAAAAAATTTATGCCATATTTGATCAATCTTTAAATAACAATGCTGAATCATCCGCCTCAGAAATTTGTTGTTCAAGCAAGGTGTGCCGTGTGCGTGCTGCAAGGATATTGATACATTTGAATAGTGGTGCAAGTTTCTTGTATCTAAGTCACAACTAAGGCTTTGTTTGCGAGTTTTAAAGGAAGGGAAGGAAAGGCTTAGGAGGGGAAGGGAAGGGAGAAAGGAGGGAAAGCCTTCCCCTTGTTTGTGAGTTAAAGAAACCAACAAGGAAAGGAGATCGAGGGGTTATGTGATAATTTTACTATTTTACCTTTTTTTCTCTTAAAATAAATACATTGTGTTATATTTTGTAATTTATCTTGTAAATTAATTGGAATTTTGAATTATTATGAGGGTAAAATTGTCAATTTGCATGTTTAACCCCCCAAAACCCCCATTTTAGGGGAACTTTAAAATTGGACAAATAAAGCCCTTCAAAACCCCCCAAAACCTTTCCTTGTTTTTTTAAAACTCCCAAACAAGGGTTTACCTCTCCATAAGCCTTTCCTTCCCCTCCCCTCCAAAACCCAACTCGCAAACAAAGCATAAGAGAGGGTTCCTCTCTCGCTAAAAAAGGATGTATGCTAAGCAGTAGATTGTGAGTCAAGTAACCAACTACTATTCTTCAAAGCAAAAATGTAATAGTATACATTAGTAGATATGATGCTATTATTTTCTTTTATTTTGGTCGAGTAGTCTAATGGCTAGAATTTCACCTTTAAGGTAAACAAGTGGAGAATCCAGGGTTCGATCCCCGGCTCCTGCATATATAATGCAATACCCCTGTCAATTGAGCTATGCTCACGGGGACTGATATGATGCTATTCTATTTAAAAAAAAATATGGATATAATAATATAACTAAAATTTAAATCTAAATGCAGCAGAAAAACAATTGATGGGTTAATCATAACTCACATTAGACCAGTCAAACTGTAGGCCTAGGGTACTCCACCGCAACTTTCGCAGCAAAGAAGAACCAGAAACGGATCTGCATTTTCTCAAGGACGCTTCCTTTTCCGTGGTAAACTTCCATTTCTCACCGTCCCTACAACTCAAATCAGTACTGGGTTCATTCGAAGTAATTAGAGATTTCTCTTCAACCAAAACTTTCCCTTCGTTAGCCGCAACAAATAAATCTTGTATAGGGCCATATATAGCATTATGATTTGTTCTGTTAGGTGGCTGCGGAAAATCAGTCAAACTCTCCTTTATCAAATCACATTGTTTCTCTATGCTTAATGCCGCAGGGATAAAATAAAAGCCTGCACAATAAGCATTGAGTTAGTGCATGTTTGAACTCACTTTTGGAAGAGCCAAAAATGATTCTAAAAACTTACAAGTACCAATGCTTTCTCAATTTAGTTTACTTATTTCAGTTAGTTAAAAATGTACTACTTGTGATTTGTTAGTTTCCGATCAGCTATCTCTAATTAGTTCCAACTTCATAGCTTGCATTTTGAACATGTAAACCACACGTTGCAAAAGAAAGAGAAAATTACCAGGGCGATTTTGCAAAGAGAACACTGGAGAACTGAACTTATCTTCAAGAACGATAACACCTTGAGGAAGCTCACCATTACGGTGATGACATTCGAGAATTGATCTGAAGTCAAGCACCTCCGTTAAGTCCACCGGTATGGGTTGTTTATTCCTGTCAGGAAACAAAAAAATTGCAATTAGGATCTGATACGAACAACAAAGTGAAAATACTTTTTAGAAGAAATTAAATTAAATAAAATACTTTTTCTTCTTGGATGGAGCATTGTTATCGTAGTAGAGTTTGTAGTTCTTCTCTGCTCTTCTGAAAGCCGTTGGCTCTGAATCTTCCCGGTTACTTTCCGATTCGTACATCGGAAAATTAACCCGAACTGAAATTAGGGTTACATGCGCAGAGATAAAAATTAACAAAGGGAAAGAGAAAAAAAAATTAAATATAATTTTATCTCATGAAAATTAAAAATATACATTTAAAATTGAAAATAATAAGGCTAAAATATTTGGTCTTTGTAAATATGAAAATTTGTTGTTTTTGGACCTTACAAATATGTCACGCTTTTATTTTGGTTTCTGGTCCTACTTTTGTGATGATTTACCCACGTGACACTCAATGACTGAACTGATTTATTAGAAAAATAGTCCTTACAAAATCTTTTTTTGCAGGACCTTTTTTAAAATCAAAAGATTTTGCAGAGACTTTTTTTTTTGCAAAATCTTTTGATTTTAGAAAAGGTCCCTCCAAAATATTTTGTTTTTGAAACAAAAACAAAAATATGTTGCAGGAACTAAAAACAACAATTTTTTTTACGGGTCTAAAACCAAAATGAGACATATTTGCAAGGACAAAAACCATATTTTAGTCAAATAATAACATAATTGGAGTTGAAAAGCCAATAAAAGCCTTATAACAATACTAAAAGGCAAGGGTAGTAATGACATTTCAATTTGTTCCTTATCGAAAAATCTGTGTTTTGAGAGAGTACAAAGCGAAGAAGAGAAGAGAGAAAGAGACAGAAAAAAACAATGGCGTGCAGGAGCATGCTTCGTTCAGCCATGATTGTGGAACCATTACAATTCCAATTCCAATTCCAATTCAAACCCTTACTTTTTAATTTGAATCCGAACAAAAGAGGAGGATTTCGCTGCAGAACCATTAAGGCTCGTCCCTTTCACCGTGGCAATGGAGTTCTTCGTTGCTCTCGTAACGATACACCGTCGTCATCTTTTCACGATGATCAAGGTCCTCCTCAAGAAGCTGTGTTGAAGGCCATTTCAGGTAATTCCATCTTCACATTTGATTTAATTTAATTTAATTAATTTTGAAAAGAGCTTCAAATAAATGTTATTAATGTTGTGTTTGATTGGTTAATGGTTGCAGAGGTATCTAAGACAGAAGGAAGGATTGGACAAACTACGAATATGGTTATTGGAGGAACTGTCACGGATGATTCTACTAATGAATGGGTTGCTTTAGACAAAAAGGTGTGTTCATTCATTATGTCTTTTGTTTTGTTTTAATTTTATTAGTTCCATGTTTTTTTGTTTTTGTGTTTACCTTTATGCGTTTGTATTGTATACGCTTGTGTTTTTTATTCTTGTGTCACACTTTACACATTTGTATGTTTTTTGTCAAAATAAATAAGTACTTGGTGTTACATAGGTGAATACATACCCAACTGTCAGGGGATTCACTGCAATAGGAACCGGTGGGGATGACTTCGTGCAAGCCATGGTTGTTGCCGTTGAATCTGTAATCCAAAAGCCAATTCCTCAGGTATGTTTTATATATCAACACCTTTTTTTTTTAGGAAGCATATCAATACTTTTTCTGAAATTTGGACCACATTGCACCTATTTATTTGGGGTTGGGGTTGTTGATTTATGTACTAATTGTTCTCTTTGCAACAACATTTTTTTGTACTAGAGAAATATGATTTGTATTATTTGTAGTAATTACAATAAAACATGTAACATATGCATACCAAATGTTATTCTTATAGAGGTTTTGTTTATTGGAAAATACTTACCTACAGTGCCATAGGCACTGTGCATCCGGTTCTGTACTAATTTCCAAAGAAACCGCCAAAAATTATTGCAAACTAATGCATCCTGAATTTGCTTATGCGACGCCGTTTTAGATTATTTATGTTAGAAACAGGTTGAACAGTATGCAAGGCACTGTATCCAAGTATTCTCCTTGTTTATTTGTTGTTATTACTGTAAGGTTAATTTTGTGTCTTTTTCTTCAATCATACATGTTGTGTAACTTGGCTGTATTTAGACATTGATGTGATGGTTATCGCTAGATTACATAGTTTGTTTACTTGACTTATTAAATAAACATAACTATTTGCGATGAATATTGACAATGTATGATCTGTCTATTATTCTATTACATAATATGTAACTAGTCAATGTCTTTACAGCTGACTTTAGAAGTCCAGTGTAGGCTGCAATTTGATCTGTGTAGTTTAGCTGCCGTGGTGGTTCTAAGATTGCATTTTTTATCATTTTATTTTCTAAATATTTCTGGCTTATAAGGTGGTTGAGTTGTTGCGAAGAATTGGATTAAATTATTAATACCAAACTACAAACTATGTCAAGCTACTGTCAGGTTTACATATTATCATCGAGGTTAAAAACCTAGAATGTATCTCTGAAAAGAGCTATTGAATTAACACTGGTCTAAATGGGACAGTGGGGACTAGTAATTACGACTCAGGACCCTGCAATTATGAAGGACGCTGATCATAGGATTTCACACTATGAAGGACTTTTAAGCAGCTACTCATGGTTGCCAATATGAGCTGTAAATGGTTTCCAAAATCCCTTCTAGAAGTTGCTTATGAAAGTATATGCATATATTCTGTTTACTGTATCCATATTTAAGGGATGTAGCAAAGTCTCTGGATAATTTTGTAATGTCCTTATAAAAAGACTAGGGGAGGAGGTTTGATTTGCTCTGGTGACTGATCCTTCCATAATGTACTCCTACCTACACGCACCGGCAGCCAAAGTTGGACTGCTCTGGACTCTCCCAACAGTCTTTAGCCTTCTCCCTTCCCCAAGTTAGACCTTTTAAGAGATGAGACAGTGATCACAGCAGCTACTTGTACAGAAGACTCCCGAGTCGTCGGAAGAGTCCATTTCCCTTTAGCCGGTGGAGCTGGTTCTAACCTCATCTTTTGCTTCTCCACCTGCTCTGTAGATGGAACCTTCGTAGAGAGCCTGGCCAGTGCATCCAATCTAATGTCAGGCCAGTGTGCCTCCTAATTCCGTGAAGTCCCTGAAAATTATATGGCTTCTCTCTGTTACATGCATGAACTCCTGTACATGCCCGCATACGCATGCTCGTACCCACATTGAGAGGCAAAGAGACTTATTGATGTAAAGAATAAACTAGTAAGCCAACATCAGTCAAAAGTTAGTACTTAGAAGGGGTTGCTTGTTATTTGTGACAGGATTAAAAATTCTTGTTCTTAAAGTTTGGATGACAATTGATGATCTGTTGTCCCAAAATAAGAAAATTTTAGGTTAGCCTTTAATTGTATTTCAGTTTCCTTTCACTGAGTCCCATGTTTGGAATTTTGCACCGAATGGCCAACAGGAATGTGCTTTTGACCTACGTTGTGCAGAAGAGTAAATATCATGACAGTTGTCAAGGCGGTTAAACATTAAAATTCATAACTTAGTCCTGGTGGGTGATGATAAAATTTAATTGCTCCTTAAAAGAACACCAACACAATAAGGATATGTAGAGTTGGACTGACTCTATGTTCTTTACCAACTTATGATCACATGAAATATGAGAGCATTGATTGAAAATTTGATGTGTTTTGAAGTATAATTTTTACCATGCACTGTGATTTCCTTCAAGTTGTTATAGGAAAAGTGTGAAATATTGCATGAACAATTCTCATTAATATGTTACCTCTATACTTATACTTGGTGGTCGATGTTCGTCTTTTAATAATGTTAACATATTGGTACAGGGGAGTGTGAAGCACAAGCTATCAACTAGGGGCAAATATGTGTCCGTAAACATTGGGCCAGTCCAAGTTGTTTCCAGTGAACAGGTATTTCTGCCTTGTTCGCTTTTTTTCTTTTCCTCTCTCTAAGTGACCCTCTTCTACCTTTTCTATTTTTGCTAGTCATGGATTTATTCTCCAATGAACATGAAATTCCGAAAGTTATAAATAGTGTAAATTGTCTCCGTGCAAATGACCTTGGGTGAATATATCTTGATATTGAATTTTGTTGTATTTTCAGGTCCAGGCTGTATATAATGCTATGAGGAGGGATGACAGGATGAAATACTTTTTATAGTATGTTAGATTTTGTATAGGATGCTGTGTTTCCAATTGATATATTGACATGCCTGCTTTCTAGTGGTTAGGCTGATTTTGTTCTTTGATTAATCCACGATATCGTTATGATTCAGTGCAAATTGGACCTCTTCTGTATTTTATGAAGATGTAACTAAACTTAGTATGACTTGTTTCCAATAATTATTATATAATTATAGACATTAATTTATAGTGCATGTAAATTTAATTGAAGGTCCTGAATCACTGAGCCGTAGATGTCCTATTTGATTCCCTTAATTGCAGATTGGTTTGTTTTTTCTTTGACACAACAGATTGGGTTTGAATAAAAAATCTACTCATTAATGTCGTTAGAGTGTACCAAACAATAGGAAAAAGACTGATACATGCTACCTTAATCCCTTATGTGGTAGTAGTAGTGATCTTGATCTATCTTTTCTGTTCATGCCACGAAAATGAAAATCTATTTTGGGGCATTAAGAAAATCCTAAGGTGAAGGGTGTGTTCCAACTTTTACTTGAAACCTCTTACTTTACTCTTCTGCTACGATTGGTATCTTCAACCAGCAACATTTGTTTGATTAGTAGTACTTTTTTCTTCTAGTTTTTTCTCTCAGTTTTTTGAAGGAACTAAATTGTAACAATTAAAGAGCTCAAAAAAACTATAAAGGCATTAAAGTGGCACATAACTCAAACTAAAACATCAAAATTGTAATTAAACTTGTCTTCTTGTTGAAGCTTTCGAAGAGACTTGCATACCGTCTTCCAATTAAATAAATACCGTAGATGTGAACTAAATTTAGACCATAATGAAAGGTAGCACCGCACCACACCAACACTATAATGGAACATTATAAAAGTCCAGAACCAGGTGCCCGAATATTATGGGACTATGCTATCCCTGTCCCCTACCAATCCTCTATTATTCACTTAACAATGACTCAAGCTCATCTATTTTTGGTTACATTGACTCAAGCTCATCTGACGTTGTTCTTCTGATCACCTGGATCAGGAACCTTCTTTCAAACCTCGGATTCTCACCGACTCATAATATTTCATAATAGTCCAACGGCTTGTAACAGCCATCCGAGCTCGGCATAACGGACATCATCAACATTTCACGTTACTACACAATGACTCTTTTTTGGCGCCTATATAAACAACTCTTCACGGTCTCGCAATATGTCTTGTTTCTAACTTCTCTCATCCACCTCAAGCTTATATTGACTTACACGTCGGAGTGTTTGCATGTACGCCTCATCCCCCACCCCTTCGTCATCATCTCCACCTACAATTTTGGCTTCTATCTCCGTACATGAAACATATCTTCCATTGATCCACCACCCATGTCAGTTCCTTTATTTTCTTTTGGTAAACTATAAATTTTGTTCATAACAGATGTTACATTTAAAATGGAAAATGACATTCGTTTTGAAACAAAATGATTTTGCTAAAGTGACATTCATTTTGAAATGATGAAAAAGTTTCATAATATCTTAGTTTAAATAAAATAAAATTGAATAACTTGAAGTTTTTTAGAAATTAATTTCAAATGAGGTTAAAAAAAATGAAATGACTGTTTCTCTTTCTCTTTTGTTTTAATAACTGAACCAAAAAACCAGTATTGTGGTACGAGGTAGATTACATCATGGCCATATATGGTCCACAAAAAATAATTTTAAATGACTTACAATTGAAAGTTTTATTAGTCTTTTTAAAAATTTGATACATTTATTAAATAATCCCTTAGTTGAACATAAACTTAAAAGTAAACCTCAATTTTTGTTATTATAACGTGCCACTAGTACACTAACTAAGTACCAACCAGATACTAACAAAGTGATACCTAATTGAAAATAGATGTTACCCAAAAAAACAGAGGGAATAGTTAATCTGTACTACATACCTTTCTTAGTTTCCCAGCAACTTCGAAAGATCAAAATAGAAAAGAAAAATAGATTATTCGCATGTGCCCATTCCTGTCGGTAAAAGGAAGGTGCACTAGCAATGGCACCATCTACAATCCTCCATAAGTCGGTGATTCCCTCTGTACCCAAATTTTGGAATTAACCAAACGTAATAATAAAAGTTAACATACAAAGAAATGTAACGTTCATATCAATTATCAACCAATAAAGAAATGTAACGTAACTCTGTAACACATGGTACTTTGTTTCTTCTATCCGTGGCATTATATGTGAAACAAAAAACAAAACAAAAAAATAATGATGAACAG